>Ga0116231_10000909_pt1 | contig 56999 bp, 50 predicted proteins | sample S1TSphgellanicum_2_FD_89695 | JGI IMG/M metagenome (GOLD analysis project Ga0116231, IMG submission 89695) | Host-associated microbial communities from peat moss isolated from Minnesota, USA - S1T2_Fd - Sphagnum magellanicum MG | ecosystem: Host-associated > Plants > Peat moss > Unclassified...
TTGATAAAAAAGTGTTTAGATTTTGCATTTCATTATGTTCAAGCCTACTTCAAATTCTACAAGGTTTTGAAAAGCTTGTAGACTTTCATTTCCTTCCCCAATCATCAAGCAACCATTCCATAAAATCTTGACCATCTCCATGGGAAGAAAAATATTAAAATCAAATTGTATATATTCCATGTCTTAAACAATTTTGATATAGAAAATTGAATCAAATTTAGTTACATGTGCAAAATTTTATCCTTAATCAATTCTTGATATTTGAAAAAACCTTTTTGCTATCATTTTTGCAAGTTGATTTATATCTATTAATGTTTCCATCTTAGTTTTTATTTTGAAAACCCACTTGGCCGTCCACGCACTTGGGCTACCTTATCAATGGGGTCCCATAGGTTGGATCTTGGAATTCGGAGTTTCCATAGCATATAGAATTGCGAGGTCATCAATCTACTTCGATTCATCAAGATTCCCAAGCTTAATGTTGGAAATATTCATGTTTGCAGTATTTGCCTTGTGGACCCCATGTAATGTACTCACTTATCTAATAATTGTGCCATCAAGAATGTCCAGATGTAACATTTTAAACACCTTCATTACATGCTTGCAAATAAATCCTTGACCTACAATTGGGCAGTCACATTGTGGCCATTTAGAAGCTGGAGCATGGATTGTCCACATTTTGGGCATGTGGTTGGTGGATGTCATGAATGCTATGTCCTCCCCATTTGCTCATAATAAAACATTGCAATCTGGAATATCTCGAGCTTGGAGGACAGCAGTAGCAATAATGCTTTCTTGTTTTTTATTCCTGATGCAACCAAATACTTTGCACTGCACATCGTACCAATAACGGGTTAGAACATCACCCACCAAGTGATAAATTAGTTAACCCATTTTATATCTTGTGAATTTTTCTTTTGATGAATACAAAATATGTTTCATGTTGTTATGGAAGGATTCCATAATAGAATTAGTGTCATGCCCTATGTGTGGGATGTTTTGATTACTAACACACCACATGTTTACCTTAAGCAACTAATGTTTCTTTAAGTACTTCATGAAGTGTGGCGCATTGGGATAAACATTTGCAAGGATCTCAATTTGTTTTTTGGCCCATGTAACGGGGTTTGCATCAAGGGAACAACCTTGAGAATACGTTATCTTCCCAAGAGCAGATAGAACTTGTGTTCATTTGTTTGCACTAGCAATCTTTTTAATTGCATTCTCTGCCCATGCTTTGTGCACATGCCATAAACAAAGAAATTTTTTTGCATCTAGCTAGATGTTGCTGCATAACATTTGCATAATTAAACTGTTAGTTGTGCTCAAAATTAAGCCACATTATAAGCTTGTAGAACAATGGGAAAACATATGAAATCAACATAAGTGCAAATGGTTAATAATATATAGCAGAATGTGACAACATTCTATCCTAGGAAATGATCACGAAAAAAAAAATGTAGAATTTTGCTTCATATTATAATGGTCATAATGATTGTAATTAATGTGAAGAACATAATGTCATTGCAAGACTCCACACCAACAAATAACAATGTTTTGCAAGTAAATGTTGCAACATCCCATTGTAATAATTGATTAGTTTGGTCAACTAATTACTAGAATGTTCTATAGCAACAAATGATCATGTTTTACAAGTAATTGCAACATTCCACTATAGTAAATGACTAAATCTTGCAACTAAATGCTACAACATTCTGACATACCAACAAATGGTTTTGTTCTACAACTATATTTCACTGTTTTATTGTCTGATGGACTATAATGGGCATAACATTTTAACATTGGAATTAAGATGATTAAACTATAGATAAAAAGTCTATGTTTTGCAATAGACAATGGACTATTAGATTTTTAAAGTTGGTTTAAATAACAAATGAACAAGGTCATAGTTGAGAAATAACATAGGACAAACCTTAGAACATTGATTTCGGCTTGTGCATTGTCAACAATAATAGGATTTGGCAACCAATCCATTAGCATACATTCCATTAGTGTTCACAAAACAAGGTCCAAATCAGGTTCTTGATTCTTCCCAATGACAATAAAAGCACATGGTATTCCATTATGCCACTCATCAAAGACCATCATGGTGTACAACGAGTATTGCACACACAAAAACATATTAGATTCAATGTACCAACCTTGGAAAAACATGTAATCTAGTTCGTCTGGAAAAAAAACACTTACCTTACTTTAGTTTGTCCCAAATGAGGCATAAAATGAAATAGAACTATGGGATCCAAATTTTGACATCATTTTTGACTACCAAGGTGTTTGGATCCCTAGAGAGAATGTCGTATCATCTTGGGAGGTACAATTGAGATCCATTAACACATGTTCAACATAATAAAACACTAATTTAGGGTTCTCCATAACCCACATTTTGATGTTAATGGGGTCTTTTAGATGTTTTGTCACAATTCATCAACCTTTTTCTTTGCTAGGTTTTTGACGTTAGGGGGCAAAATAAAAGTGTCATGAGTAATAGGTTCATTTCATAATGCCTTCTTTCTAACATTTGCTTTGTGGTGAGCCATTGCTTGAGTAGGGGAAAGCCCTTGCCTTATGAGGCCCATGAGGTGTGCCTTCATACCATTTGACAATTGGGAACCTAAAAAGTGGCGATATCCAACCACATCTTTCCCATGGCATACCATTCCCTATTTGTTTTTATAATTTGGACATAAGTATATTAGTTGGCAAAAACTATGGTCCAAATATGGTTGCTTTGTAATGAAAGCTTTTTGGCAACCATGTTTGATGGACATTCCTGCCATTGTTTTGGAAATCCTTGTGGATTGCATTGCTTGTTAATTAGATTTTGGGAACTCTAACAAAGCCTTTTTCCCCTTTCTTTTGGTGGATCTATCTTTATGTATGTTTTGCTTGTGTTTTTCTTGTGTAGACAAAAGCAATTTTTGCATGTCCTTAAGCAAAATGTTAGTTCTATCTTGAGGTCCAAAGTTGCATGAAAACCTGTAGAACAAGAACATTAACTATATTGAGGTCTATATTTTAGAAATCAAATGTAGAACATAAAGATGTTGCAAAAACCATGTTTTGCATCAAACTTTGATGGTGGATGGGAAAACCAAATATTTTCAAGACATGGAAGTACAGGAACTATTGGTATTAATTACATTTGATAGACTATAACATTTCAAAATGTGTTGTACAACTATAGAATGCAAAGACAAATGTAAAATGATTGTTCTGCAAAGACTTTTTCACCTGTAAACAAGAGAAGCAAAATTTGCTTTTGGATGTGACAATGAATTTACAGTAGAAGATTTGGAATAATTTTTGGTCCTTGTAAATTTACATGGAAAATCTTCATGTTATGTTCCCCTTCCACAAAATCCTCAAGGCATTCCCATGGAATGACTATAATCTTACCATGAGTATACAAGCCATCTCCACTTGTAACATGTGGCAACCGCACAATATCAGATTTGCAAAATGATCCTTGAAAAGGTATTTGCATTAATTCTCTCAATTTTTTAATTAATTCATTTTCTCGAGCAACAACAAAAGGTTCTTCTATAACCAAAAAGAGAGGGTGCTCAAACATCTACTCCTCACATAACCCTACTCTTGTTATAAAGTCAGTAACTCATCTCCTATCAAACAGGTAGTATTACAACAGTCCGATTCTGGGGTCCCACAGCTTTTGATCCTCCATTATCAAATGGTTCTTAAGAAGATGCACACCCATCAACCTATCCTAATTTGCTACAGTAGTGGTCCTTAGTTGTTGTTAGGGACAACGACATTTTTATATTATGAGCGTAAGATGTTAATAAGGTTTAGCTTGAAGTCAGAGCTTTCAATGTTCATTCGGTCTGTGATGAGCTGCTAATTCCCCTCTCCCCCCCTTCTACATAGATCAGTGCATAGAAATGCTCGTGCTAGTACTTAACATAGATAAACTTTTGGGTATTATTCAACAATTGAATTAAGTATGCCAAATTGGTTTACAACTACTCAAGAAGGGGGCAAAATTCTATGAGAAATACGGATCTATGAATGCTTGCTGTAATTTCTTCCATCTTATTCATTTCTCTCTCACATTCTGCCCAGTCCCAAGGATACCCAAAAAGAAGGTTTCTGGCTCCCACTCAAGTGTTATGATCTACCCACTGGATTTCCAAGTAAGGTCTTCCCCAAACCCCTACAAATGCAATTTTCTATATGTTTTTCATTTTACAGCACAGACCACCTTTAGGTGTCATCAGCCTTCAGCATCAACCTTTGATCAGTCCTAATTCTAACCAGAATAAAGAGCTGACAATCATATAGTCACTCGCGCTGTGGAGAAAAACACAGCAACTATTTATCCTACAAACTCACTCTTACCACCAAAAACTGCATTGCCTTCTACCTGGCAACCTGGCCTCTTTCTCTTTCGAATCTCGTCTCTTATCCTCATCCAACCTCCTATTTTTCCCGTCTTCCTTGCACCCATGAATCACGCTTGGCTATTCATCTTTAGTTGCCACCCTGTTTCACATAACACACAAGTAAGAAACCTTCCAACTCATAGCCACTAACAAACAATGAAAAGATAAACCTCGCCGCCTACATGAAGGAAGTTGACGACGGTTCAACACTTAAACCCTAAAACAAATATAATGTTCACATTATAGAAACCTAAAAGACTCCCTGTTTGGTCACTCCTTGTCCGGTCACACCTCCATTTTTTTTATTGTATTTACATCATCAACCACTAGTTTAGGTTCTCGACTTCCCATTGCACCTATGCATTTAAAACCCCATTATCTTAGGATGAATAAGAAAACAAATGAAATGTAAACCAATTTCTAAAGCATATAACAACCCTAAATGGGAATAGGCCTATAATTTTGAGTGTAATAATTTGACGAATTTAAATTTGCAATGGAATTTGAACTCAATAACATGAAGTCAAAGTCAGAAATAGGCAAATTAGAAAGTTTCGTAGACACTTGAGATGATGGACTACAATTTGAACTTCAAACTTCAAAACCTTGCACCCTAAACCTTGCAAATATTAAAATCCAAGAAAGTCTTTAATTGCATTTTGAATGAAAAGGTTCTGCAAGGATGTGAGAGTTAACACGAACATGACATGTAATGAGGAATTGAAAACTTGAGCTTCATAAGTAAACCCTAAAGCTTGCTTTACAACCGTAATACCTACATTATATCAAATTTTGCATTGTTTACATTTGAAGCTCGAAGGAAGATAGTAAGTTTGTAGGCAACAATGATGATACTAGAAATTGAACAATGACTTTGCAGACAAAAATTTCCTTGCTCACATGTAGTGATGAATTAAAAATTGAGCTTCATTCCACAAGGTTATGCAACATTTTGCAACTTCAATGGGAAGACTTTCAAAATTGAAACTTTATTTTGCAAAGCTATAAGGTTACATGTTATGTGTGTATTGCTGTAATGTTTGGTTCCCCTATAACCCTAAACCCTTAGTTGAAATCTGGTTTTTTAACACATTTGAAACACGAGCTTTAGGCACCAATTTCTGAAGCCCAACATAATTGTTATGTTTTGAAGTGTAGAACTTTTGATCTTGCAAAATGAGGCTGCATTCAACTAGTGTGCGAACGCCCCAAAACTAAGTTCATGCTTTTCAAACCTAAACCCTCTTCAAGCATAGTGTCTATTTTTAGTGTACAAATTGAAAATGCAAAACAACTAGGACTTTCTACAATGCAAAACATTTGATGTCAATTTTCGACAATGGAATATGCAAAACGAACAATAGAACTGTCTTTGATGGTGATGAAATGTTTTGTAGACAATGATGAAAGGTGGGCCTGGTGTTATGAGGTGGAGACACAACTCAGTTGAAACAAAGCTCCATTACGGGTGTTTAGCATCTTGCTACCTAATAGGTTATATGAGCCATACAACATTTGACATATGTCTAACATGCTAGATTAGGGTTTAGCATATAAGGTCTATTTACAATTAACATATGTTTTGTGTGTAGGTGCAAGTGTTATGTGATGTGCAAAATAGACATAACCCACATACATACTTAAACCCTGAACCTACTAGGTGGTTATTTGATTTTTTGATAATCAGTTAATAACCTAACTACCTGGTATTGAAATTTCAAAATCTAATAACCTGTCTGGATGACTTGGTTACCATCCTGGTAGGTTATCAGTCTTAAAACACAAAACATTTTAATGATAGAAAACGAAACAGAAGAAAATGGAAACAAAAACTATAGTTAAAAAAACCCATAACTGGCAGGCTAATAAACGGTTATCAACCGGTTATTTAAAACCTACCCTTATGCACAATCAAATTTTATTACCAAAAATATATTGATAACTTAACTGGCACTCAAATAATAATTCGTATTGATAACCCAACCGACGCTTAATGTAAAAAAGTACCCGGCGGTTATGATACCGGCGAACACTGGTTCAAACCCTACTGATAAATAATTAAACATATCCCATGAGAAAGATTAGGGTTAGGCTTTTGCAGCCGACAGGCTCTTCTCCCTATTCGAGCCTTCAGACATTGCGCCAGTTCGAGAAAAGCGTTACGGCAGTAATGCTTTTTGTGCGAGGGTGCTCTTCTCTCCTTCTGCAGATTTGGCATGTCTGTGGACTGCGGTGATTGTAGCAAGCACGAATGCGGTAGCGAGGCTCTGTATCTTCTTCTCTGATAGTACCCACAACTCTATTTCGGAGGGTTTTGGGTTTTGGGAGGGTTTTTGGAACGAGACTGGTTGTTGGAAAGGAAGCTAGAGTCGTGGCCAGGAAGGAAGGAGGGGATTTTAGAGAGTTGCAATGGCATACTTCGGGAAGCTGGGAGCTTTGACGCGTCAGATTGTGGCCAGATCTCTGTTGCAGAAGAATGGCGCAGCAGTGGCTGCTCTCCCCGCCGTGTACCTGTTGCAGCGCGGCATGGCTTCCTCGAAGCTTTTCATCGGCGGTCCGTGCTGTTCCTATTCTTTTCCTTTCAGTATATTAGGGCTGATCTCCTGTGTGACACTGTCTGCAATAGGTACTGTTTGTAGAAGGTCTCCGTGTAAGAAGGTTGAGCTGGAATCGGTGCCCAAAGTGGGCCATCTCCGATCCCATCGCTTTTCGTGGCTTCTTCTTGTAAACGGATTTATTCATTTTCTTCCCTCTGTAGAGAATTTGGGTGCTACGTTTGAGCATTTTCAAGACTCGGACATATTTTCGTCATTGGATTGGATCCTCTTGTGAGGTCAATTTTTTTTGTCTTGGTGACACACTCTTTTTTCTTCTTTTTGAATTCTAATGGAGTTGATGTTTTCTGGTAAATTCACAGGCCTTGCTTGGGGAACGGACGAGCAAACTCTCAAAGAAGCTTTCTCTTCTTTTGGGGATGTCTTAGATGGTACAGAGGTTTCCTTTTAAGCAAATAGATAGACACTTTTTTCCGCTTCAGATAGGAGAATCATAGCAGAACAATTTTCCTTTTCACTGCATTCTCTTGTAACCTATTTTGGCTGATGATGCAATCTATCCTCTCCATGCAGCCAAGATCATCTGTGACAGAGATACTGGTAGGTCCAGAGGTTTTGGATTTGTTAGCTTCAGCAACGAGTCAGAGGCTGAAGTTGCTCTTCAAGAAATGGATGGGCGGGTAAGCCAGTCTCTTTAATACATCTCCCTGATTTGCTTCTAGTTGTGCTATTTGTCTCCTTTTTGATGTTTGCTGTAGGTAGTCAAATGGCCTTGTACTACAGGGTGTCATTTAATTGGCTCTGAGATGATAGTTGCTGGTATGTGTTGTGAACAAGTGTGGTATGCACACTGTGATTTTGATCATTGAGATGAATAATATTATTTGCTTGGTACATCCTGCTATCATGTATTGTTGCAGCATCTATTGCTGCTATCAAATCAATGAATAGTTCTTGCTTTTTGGTTTTTTTCATATTATAGTTTCAGTATGCCTCATTTGTTCTGTTATCTGTAGTCTGGAAATTGAGGATGCCAGAGAACTAATGTGCAACAATCTTTCCAGTAGGCATGTCAAGTCTTCTCATCATACATTGATATGGTGTAATTACTCTGAGTGGTGTTTATTGGTCGCAATATTCAATTGAAAACTGGGTTTCCATGCAGGATTTGGCAGGCCGAACAATCCGAGTGGATTATGCCACACAGAGGGCTCCAGGAGAGAGAACTGGTGGGAGCCCACGTGGTGGTGGTGGAGGATATAATCCCACAGGTGTTCATCGTGATGGTGGAAACTATGGTGGAAATAGTGACTTTAATGGCAGCAGTAGATTTGGTGGAAACAGTGAATGGAGATGAATATGAAGATATCATGTTGTAGTAGTATGTGTGTATCACAGATTGAAGTGATGTTTTGCACACAAAGGATCTTCAGGGGATTGCAGTTGTAATTTTGGACCTGCACCCCATTTAAGTCTGAAATCAACAAATCATCCATGGGTTTAAAGGCTTTTGTGTTCAACCCCAAGTTGTGATAGTAAATCTATGCCCTGCAAACACCTGCTGCAAGGAGCAAGACTTTGGATGTGTGATAAATGTGTGAATATTTTTCCTCTCTAATTTTTTTGTTTAGAAAAGTTCTGGATTGAAGGATTTGCACTTAATAGAGTCCAGGTATGGTTTGTACTGGCGTTTTATGTGTTTTACGTGCACCATAGGGTTGGGCCTATGTCTACATTTTATGAGGGTAGATGGAAAAAACCTCTTTCAATTGTTTTGTTTTCTTGCTTGTGAAGACAGAGGTTGTTACAATTGCATCTCAACACACCAAGGATACGGGATCTCATCTATCAGTTTCCCAGGGTGTTAGCTGTGGATTGCATGACTGTCATTTGATAGGGTTCTTATTTAGGGTTTTCTTCCTTGTGGCAACTTGTGAGTAGGAATTCACCCTGGGACAGTTCTGTGGCTGAACCTAATATGGCAAGGAGAATTTTAGTTGAGAGTGATCATTGAAATGTGATGTGAACATGCCATTGCTATTGTGAAGCTTACAATTTATGATGCTACTTGCCATAGTTACCTGCTCGTAACACAACAAATGGCTAATGCAGTGCAAAAAAGCCCTGACTGATAAGATTTGCAGAGAACAAATGATAGCATACCTTCCATTAGATGGACTTCCTATACCCATGCTTGTGATGTCATTGACGTGATGTGAACACACCATTGCTATTGTGAAGTTTTACAATTTATGATGCTATTTGCCATAGTTACCTGCTCATTGTTCATAACACAACAAATGGCTAATGCAGTGCAAAAAAGATTAGTAAGATTTGCAGAGAACAAATGATGGCATACCTTCCATTAGATGAACTTTCTATACCCATGCTTACGATGTCATGTCCATTATCTTTTTCTTGTCTTCCTCTTTGACTTCTTGTGCACCTGTACAGGTTCCTCTGGTAGCTTCCCAACATCAAGAGGTGATGTATGAGCACCTTGGCACTTAAAATCTGATGGTCTCTCTGCACCTCTTTGTGCCATGGATACTTCCTTCAATGAATTATTCAATGAGCGTGTTCTTGTGACCCTTGGCTCCACTTGAACAGAACTGTCTCGTGGCAATTCTAGACCCCTGTTCATCTGTCTTGTCCTTCTGTCACACTTGACCTCTTTCACATTGCAGGCTGTGGGGAAGCTCTCTTTGCAGCTTGTGGTGGCCAAGTTGTCACTTATTATTGAAGTGCCTGCCTGCTTATCTATCTTGATTTCAATACTTTGATTTGGCTGTAGTTCACATAATTGTGCAACCCCCTCACTTCCATCCATAGGGATTGATACACTCAACTCTGGAGAAGCATTTGTCTCCAACATCAACATAGGAGCTCTGTCAAGTTGATGGTCAATTGTGGAAGCAGCTGGACATCCCCCATGAACTTGCGTCTCTTCTGTAGTTGGCACACTTGAGAACGCATTTTTGGTGATCCGGGCAGATCTTGACCTGCGCTTCTTTCTTGTGAAGTCCTGAATCTGGGAATCCTTCTGCAGAGCTTCTCCAATTTCAGTATCTTGTTCATGTGAATTTGGATCTTTGACTGCCTGCTGGTTCTCAGAGGATCTCACTAAAGCATTCTGCTTGTCTGAAGTTCGGTTATGACGTCTAATTGAAATCCGCAGGGTTGAAATTCTGTGCACACTTGTTTCCAACATCTGCTCTGACTGAAACTCTGCACTCTTGACATGCAGCTGCAGATCTCTTGTACTGGGCACATCAGCAGCCTTTGGTTCTTCCAGTTGTAGCTGTTTCTGTTCTGAGTCATCAATGTGATGTGGGGGAAATTGTTGCTTTCTTTCAGTACAGATGTCATCCTCTGTTGCCAAGACAGGGGTTAATCCCCTTGCATTCCCACCTTGAGCACGATGACCTGCTTTTCTGAAGATGAAAGTTGTGTAGAGACCTGCACAAACTACCTGTTTGAGTGAGGATTTGGACCCACATAGGTCGCCTAGCATACAGGAAACTGTTAAGCATTTTCCCCAATCCAAAATGCTCCTGCAATAAACAGGAAGTTTCTCTAGATTATTGCTGGTTCCAAGAGGCTCTTCATTCAAAAACCAATTGATGTGTAAGAATCAGGCATTCAACAAGTTGACTCAAGGTTACATTTGGAGAAAACAGGAGGAAGACATGCATACTTAGCACATCTTGGGCAACTTGAGAGAGCCGGCCTTTTGCATCTACAATTGGAGGTCCTTTTGCATCCACCAAGATGCCACAGTTGCTCTGAAGACAATCAGAGAAGGGAATACTGCCACATTTACAGGGCACCACCCCCACCATTGCCACCTACATCTCAGCCCTGTACATTCACTTTCTGAAAGCATCTCAGACTACAGTACACATCCACATTTTCCTTTGGATCATACACACCACCATGAATGAACATAGAAATAGGACTCATGGCCACATTGTAGTTGGATGTGGGTTCAATTCAGTGAGGTCATGCTAGTGACTTCTGAGTCCTTGTTGCCTCTGATTTTGTGGTTCAAATGTGTCTACTATTGAAAAATAAGGCAGTTACCTCCAGAGTGAAGAGAGTTATTCTTGGGAGGTGTAATTCACAGCATTCTTCTTCTAACAATAGACATTAGAAACCTTCCTCTTGTGTAACAAGCTCTTGTGTAACAAGATGGACATTGTAATAAGGTAGAGAAATTAGGATGGAAGTAACTACCAGTATTCTTCATAGAATTCAGTGAGGTTTTGTATCTCCAAAAATTCTAATCCCACCTCCTCAGCGAGCCTGCCAGGACACCCACTACTTACATTATCTCCGTGGTGTGAAGTTGAAGCCCACAGGAGGGTATACTAAACCCATCAGGTTTACATTCTTCTAACAGATTGAAGCAACCACATAAGGAATTCAAGTCAATCAGTGCTTGCAATCAATAGCAAAGAGACGTGTGGATAGTGCAAACCTGATAAGACTGGGGAAATGAACTAAGAGTTGTGCCTGCACGGGCAGCCCTGCATCATCACTAAAACGTAGCTGATACTTGGAACCATACTCGTGGAACCTGCAAGCCAATTGATGCATCCAAACCTCAGTTTCTTTTAAGGGACTTGGTACATTCTTCCTAAAAGTGTGCACCAATATCCAACTGCTACCAGATAACAGCAAACTTTGACCAATGTGCCAGAGGATGAACTACAGATAACCACACGTTGAGAGGACATACCGATCATCCTCAAAGCTGATATTATACAGCTCTGTGCGCACTCTTGGTAGTGTCCCATTTACTCGCAAAGATCCAGCTTTCATTGCCTCTTCCACAGCCTTCTGATATTTGTACCTAGTATCAGTGCTAGCGTATGAGAGAGTCTTGAAGATCACACAGATGATGGACCAGAAAGTAAGGTAATGGGTATACCAGATGGTAGAGGAGTCAGGAGTAGCCCCAAAGAAGTAGCCACCTGGCATCAATAGTGATGACACATTCTTGAGCAAGCGTTGCACCCTGTCCTCACTTGTAAAACAGTCCTGCCCCCCAAACCCAGCTCACTCCTCTTGTCCTCAGAATGTCCACTTTTGGATCATGATTCAGACTCCACTCTTGCCAGTCCTACACCACAGGGGCTCCTTTCACATCTCAAAAACACCTAAAATCTGACCAAATAATGGCCTTGGAGTTCAATGGCAAAAGCAAAATGAAAACTGATCCACAAGCAAAAATAAATTTGAAAGTCTTGCAATCTGAAGTATAAACTCAGAGTCCCAATTTGAAACCTTTTGTGGCATCTGAAAAGTTTACCCAACCTTGCAGCTACATGCCTCAATTAGTGATATTCAAGAAGCTGTACACAGATATTGTTGCATCATATGAATCAGAAATATCCTCTACTCAAGCAGTACCTGCAAATGAGCAAAGCAGCAAACGACATCTGCTGGAAGTCTATCCTCCTTTAGATTTTCCTTCAGGTTCGCCTGCATTCCAACACACCCAACAGCATTCCCATGATCTAGAAATCCCCTTATTCTTCCCAGATGGCAAGAAAAATAATTGCAACCTAGCTGACTGGAGGCATTTGTACAGCATAGGTGCAGGGCAGAGGGGAATAACCATGCAGGGATCAAGCTCGCAGAATGTGGCAGGAAAGGGTTGGCCTTCCTTCTCCCACTGCTCTCTTGCATCTTCCAAAGCTGATGCTGACAAATCTTCAGAACCACAACCACAACCACCGTTCACACTTCTCAATGACCACAGACTGAAATTCATCACTAAATTGGAAATTGCAAGATTTCCTCAGATATGTCATCGCATTCTCAACATTCTGGAAATTCAAAACTACTTATTGCATCCGGCCATTATGTGGCAAAACATCTTAGGCAAGCAATTGACAAGCTGTAATGTGCTCAGAAAGGCTCAGATCCAGAAGTGGAGGAGGCAATTGCTAAGTATATACTCACCTTCAAGCTGCATGTAAACACAGATATATATTATGATGGGAAAAACTAAAAACCTGCGCAACAAAGTGGAGGCAGAGAAAAGATTAACATGAGAGTGAGAAAGGGATGTAGGATGATACCGACACCCACATACTTCCCAATTTCAACTTGTGTCCAATTGGCCATGTCTGTACCTCGTCCACAGAAAAGGTCACATACCTACACATTTCCCAGCACCCTTCCACTGCCTCATTATCCTAAACCTAAACCTTGAATGTCTTTCTGAAGCAACCCCAGACCATTGTTTGTACAATGTGCACAATCATACAATAGTCTACATAAGAATTTTCCGTCTGCAAATGTGAACCAATTTTTTTTTTTTGGTTTTCTGACAAGGAAAGTGTAGATTGTCCAATTCCATCAAAAGAGCTCTACAATTGGATTGTTGACAACAAACGATTTTTTCCTTCCTTCTTGTTGGGATTGAAGTAGATAGGTCAATAATTGCAAACCTCAATATGACATAGTCCAAGCATAAGCATAACTGCAAGAATGAATTCAGCTCATTTTATGTTGCATTTAAGTTGGTAGTTATTGATCTATCTACTCCAATTCCTGCAAGGGGGAGGGAAAACAAATTGTTCTAGGTCAACAATTCGATTGTAAAGCTCTTCTGCCGGAATTGGACGATCTACACTTTTCTTACAAAACAAGAAATTGCTTCTGCAAACTTCAATGTGACATAGTCCGTGCAAAAGTAGAACCGGCAAGAATGAATTTGACTCATTCTATGACACATTGAGGTTTGCAATTATTGACCTATTTGTTTCAATTCCAGCAAGAAACAAAAAAAAATCGTTCTTGGTTGACAATCCGATTGTAGAACTCTTCTGATGAAGTTGGATGACCTACATTTTCCTTGTTAGAAAACAAAAACAAAAAATTGTTATGCAGACTTTAATGTGACACAGTCCATGCAAAAGCAAAACTGACAAGAATGAATTCGGCTCATTCTATGTTACATTGAGGTTAGCAGTTATTGACCTATCTGCTTCAATTCTCGCAAGAAAAAAGAAAAAAAAAAGGGTGGGGGAAAAAATCATTGCTCTAGGTCGAAAATCCGATTGTAGAGCTCTGCTGATGGAATTAGATGATCGACACTTTCCTTGTCATCGGAAAACTAAAGTTTCCACAATACTTGCTTCGGAATTATACAAACCCATACACAAATTACTCATGATTCCTAGATTTGTAAGAATGCGAAAAGCAAGAGAAAAAAATGATGCGCATCACGCGCAAGCTCGGGTCGTGAGGGATGGTGATCTTACTACTTACCAGAGCGCCGGATGGGACTAGCTGTTGAATCAACACCTGTTTGACGAAGGAATGCAGACGGCAGTGAAGACCTACAGCCGATCCCCACGTACTACTACTACTACTACTACTATTGTGACAACCTCCTCCTCCTAGCATGGCTGGCGGCTGCCTGTCCCCAACATGAACATGTGATTGATGTTTGCATGTGCTAGTCTGTTGTAGTAATCAACGCACTCAGATCGAGATCGCGAGAGAGAGAGAAGGAGAGATCGAGAGCGAGATATCGATCGAGCGAGGGATAGAGAGTGTGTGAGAGAGGGAGAGACTGCTCGCGTGTGCGTGAAGGTGACAAACGAAGAGTCTTATTTTCGTTGCAAATTTGCAATTCTACCAAGAACTGCAGAAACTTCACACAAAAGGGTAAAAAAAAAACTCCGCCCCCTACAAAAAAGAAAACCGCAAAGCTCAACCGCAAACCAAAAAAGCCAGACATTTTTTGTCATCTGCCCGTTAGTATTTGAGGCCAAAAAAACCCAGCTTAGATTTGTTTTTAGTGTATGGTCACCAAGGGTTTGTTTTTTCAATTTTGTGATATTGAAAATTTTGCACAAATTTCCCCCCCAAAAAAAAACAGCACAATTAGTCAACTTTACACTAGAAAAAATCACATATTTCCAGAAAATTTCCCAACTTTTGGTCGAAAATTTGACAAAATTTGCCCCAAAAAATCATTGATGTGCATGCCTGTTTATGCATGTGGTTTTTTGCTCTGCTTTTGGGGTCTGGCAGTGGGCATTTTGTTTTTCAAAACACCCCCCTTTTTTGTTTTGTTTTCCCCATGATACCCACTGAATGTCATGCTAAAACAAAATCTGAGGAAAATTTTACATACGGTCAAGCCTGACCGAGGCTGTAAGGTTTACACAAAATTGGGCCTGCACAAGGTGAAGCTGAGCTTAGACCCAATTCTGGAAAATTCAACACCCACGTATATACTCTCTTCCTTAGGCAACGAGGTTTTGTTACCACCTTGTAAGTTCAACAACAGAGATCAATCAAAGTTTCCCTTTGTTGTTATGGGACTCCCATGAATTTTGGTTTTGCTCAGATTAGGGTTTTGGAATGCACCACCCACAGGACAGCCACAATTAGTGAAAGTGTTTGGTCATCATTAATCTTCATAGTCACACATTCAATAATTTTGAATGTTTGAACGATTTGCAATGGATTTTCCATGATTCAGTGTGTTTAAGGAAGTTTGATATTCACTTCCTTTTTGTGATTACTGGAGAGATACTGGGTCTATTGCAATAATGCTTAAACTAGAAAAGCTGTCACTATGTTTCATCAGTGCATAAACTAAAAGGGCCAACGCTATGCCATCAGCATACGTCCTAATTGAGCGACGTGAGGGATCTATATTTGAGAAATTGTAGTACAATTTGGAAGAGCATGTGTGAAGGCATAGCCGGTACAGCTGCTAATGCAAAACGGAAGGGAAAATTTGGTGCACAGTTTTGAATTGCCAGGGGCAGTTTGTGTCTTCTATTTACACATCTTAGTGGAGAAAAAGCAAGATCCAAGCTTTGTAGGGGTGTTCAAGTTTTAAGCTTCAAAGCATACAGATTTGTTATGCAATTAAGCAATTTGCATCTAGGATAAAATTTCAACGTAATTAGTAATTTAGAGCACCTTGTGGGGGATTTGAACCCCAGAGACAAAGGACCCTTCCCATTGCAACATAAAGTTAGTATTGTGACACACATGTTTTCAAAACACGATTGTGACCATGTGGCAAATGCAGCAGCAATTGTATCATGATTCCTTACATCTAGATGTAAGATGAAGCGAAGTTTGATGGATATTTACTTGGATGAAGACCTAATGAAAGGGGGGCAAAGTGATGGAATGTGAAAGAGACAAAAGAAGAAATGGTTGATGATGATCTTCTTCTTAGTGGTCGAGAGTGTTGTTTGTCTATTGCAAGGTTAGAATGTATCGGAAACTAGTGGTGTGATTTATTTCATGACGGTTGTAAAATAGTTGTTTGTTTAGTTTCTTTTGATGGATTTTGACGATGGTGAAGCTAGGCAGAGGTGCTTGTTGGTAGAATTTATGAATGGGAGCATGTAAAAGAAAATTTAATCAACCACATTGCCAAAACTAAGCACCAAGTTTTCTTGTTGTAGAAATTCTTTTTAAAAACACTGGAGGTGCAATATGTGATAGGTAGTCTTTCATGTTCAAATGCTTGTGTTGTACTAGGTTCCAAAGTTTTTCCACTGCACACTAGAGTGTGAAGACATCAATGCAAAAAACACAACAAGAGGAGTGCATTTGGTGGAGGTAATGAAAGACCCTAGGGGACAGAAATGTTGGTCTGTATGTGGCATCCAAACAAAGGGGTTCGGAAATGTGATGGTTGGTCATATAAATTTGGGGAATTTATGCATAAAAGACCCAATTGAGTGGGAACTTTAGGGAAACGAGTTTTTGCATTGCATACGGGAATTGAAGGGAATATGTGGGTGTAGATGAGTGTCAATGTTTAACAAAATTCCTTGTCAAATTTGCTTAAATGGAAAGGGTGGGAAGTAAGTAGATTTCTTCAGTTTATGTTGGTTGCTGGATGCCCAAAAAAAAACCTTGATAATAACAAACATAAAGAAGATTAGAGAAATTTCATCCACCTAATCACCTTATTTGTATGATGTTGCAAATGATGTTTCTAGCTTAAAATTGCAAATGCTTTTGCTTGGTGATAAATGTAAGGATATATTCAAGGAAATGGTAGAAATATTTTATTTTCACATTCAAAAATTGTAGAATACTTATTGTATTTGCATAGATGGAACCATGTTAACAACCTAATTCTATAGGTGGTGTGTGATTGTATGGCCCCTCTTTTTTGTTCCATAGTAGCCAACACATTTATTAATCATACTTAATGAGATCATGAAAACAAAACAATTAATTTTCAAACCCATATATCAAAATGCAAACTTAGTACACATGGTATTATGAAAAAAAGTTGTAGATTGTAAGAACATAACCTACCATGTGTAGAATACATTAGAAATACTTGCACATGTCACAACAAAACTTTAAAACACTGATTTGCACAAGTTACAACATAACTAACAATTACAAGTTGCAACCCACAAAATGAAAAAAAAAACTTATAGTTATGTCAATTTTTAGTAATCATGCATCCCTTCCCACTTTGACCTTGTCTCCATCATTCCAATTTGAAATAGCAACTTGGAAAGGAAAAAGTTCCTTATTAAAAAAATCTTGAAGAAACATGTGTATAACAATGTTCAAATGTCCTATGAATCGATTCTAAAACTTGGATTTCATGAATGTCACATGGAAAAGGTTATTTCATCTTTTACATTACCAAGAATTTGGACAACATTGACCATTCGAACAAGTTTCATGAATTCAAAAAATGAACAACTAGTAGATTATTTGTGACAAGTTGATGTCACAGTTTAATGATTAAATTATCATCTCTAGGCTTTTCCATGACCTTAGGAGTTTGAATTTTCATGGTTAGTTTGAAAAGGGATATTTGTAGATTTAAAATATTCTTGAAAGTGGCCCAAGGTTTGATCAAATTCATATGAGTTACAATAGTGGAGTCACAAAATGGTTGTAACCAATATTGTGGGTAAATAACCCTAAAAACATTCATTAGTTCATAATTTGAAAACTTGCATTCCAATTCAATGACCAACAATCACATGTAGTAGTGTATTGGGCTTCATAATTGTAATAGCTTTTTAAAAACCTCCATCCTACTTAAAATAATTGATTAGATTAGGTCTAAAGCTAATCATATATACTTAAAACAAGAAAAAATAAAATGTGATGTCCATATGTTATCAAAAAACTTAATTGTAAAATTATTATACTTGTGACTATAATTTTTGAGGGGTTTAGTGTGTTTTCACTTGCCTTTCAATTTAATTATAAACTTTGCATTTCACCTAATGCACCTTACCATTAATACATACCACAAATGAATTGCCCAAGGTCACTTTGAACCCATGTGTTTTGGAAATGAAATTCATTTCATTTTTTTGGTGCATTTATTGTTGTTTTTTAGGTCAACTTTTGCTTGGGTTGAATCAAGAACAACACAATTAACATTTTCAAAACTTTGGCTAGAACTAACACAAGGTGTAAGAATAGGAAGGACACATTGTAGAAAAAAACTCGTGCTTAAGATCTTTCAAAGAACTCAATGGCAACATGGTTGAAAGTTTATAAACACACAAATCAATGATGCACAAATTGACCTGAACATGAATTAACCCAACCACAAATCAACCTAAACACAAATTGATAAATGACGCACAACAACGTAAGAACAAGTTGATGCTTAAACTAAAATCATTAATGACCTAATCAACAAAGAGGAAATGTTTTGTAACAAGCTTACCTAATGCACGACACACCCCTAAATTGATTCAAGTTATTGAAGCCTAATGCCTCAACACCAATGGATGGAAAGCCTAGATACATTGCATATGTTAGCAAATCATGTATATAATACTAGGTCAATCAAATTCAAAATTTGATTCAAAAGCCAAACCTCACGGGTCACTTGGGCTTCAAATTCCTACTTGTAGACTACATTGTGTAAAGTTAGAACTTACAAGGCAATGAACATTGACTACAAGCACCAAACATCATGATTTATGAATAACAAAAAAAATCCATTGACTTTCAATGAAAAAAATTTAACATTCACAAATTAAACTCAAGGTTTTGTTGCCCCATTATGCATAATGCAACAGCCTTGGGACTCCAAAAAAAGATTGGGCCTTAAGGTGCTTGAAACTTGTAGCTACCTTTCATGAGATCAAAAGTTGCTAGCAATTGTTTGCCAAAGTATGTAGAAAGAAGTTGCAAAAGGGATAGTGGGGATCAAGTAGAGCCATGCAATGGCACCAAGTGTTGGCTTTTGACAACCTTCCTTGTGAAGCCCTACTATCAAGGGATTATAATTGAAAAGTTATATTTTTAAAATGATTTTTTTTCTAGGTTTAGAGGTAGTATCCCTTGTATCCCCTTATGTTTGGTAAGGAATTGGTGAAAATTCTTTGGTAAAAGAAAACATTGTGCCCCCATCTATGGTCTCTAGTTTGTATTTTGTAATTACATTTAACTTGATCTTGGACATCAATCCCAATTTGATGATGAAATTACAATTGTATCAACTGGAATTTTCATCATGAACTCTACATGCCAACAATATGGAATATTGTTTGTTGAACTATTTTGCCAAGTTCACTTGTCTTGTTTCGCAAGTCCACTTTCCAAATCATAAAGTCCATGTTGTTATTTGGATATTTTGCCATGTTGACTTGGGCAAAAAATTCAAGCCTTCAACAACCCATGAATTTTCAAATGTGTGGACAACTTGAAGCTCATTCGGGTAGTCTACATGGTGAAGTGGTATTCATCTTTTTCCTTTAATTATAAATGCTAATTTTAAAGTTTTAAAAATTTTAGTTAGTGAATGTTCCAATCAACATTTATTAATCAAATCTAGAAAATTCAAAATGGAATGTTGAATGAACTTTGAACTTAAGTATGGCAATTGAACTTAAGAAATAGACTTTTTATGTTTTTTAAGGTGTCCTTGGAACTGGAGCCCATGGGGAAAAAAAAAGCACTATAACATAAGAGGCTGAAACTGCATTTTAAAAAATTGACTAAAAAAGGTGGAACCAAAAACAGCCCACAAAACCCTAAAAAATATTATCCTTTTCTTTGCCGTCCACATGTTGTCCATATGATTGCCATGTCACAATTCCTTGTATCCAGCATCAAATTTTTTTGTAAAACTTATTTGAATCATTAAAACAATTTTAAGACTTTGGACATTTGACGTGTGTAGCCTTTTAAAGTCTTTTTGTTGAAACAAGGGACAAGGATTGGAATGTTGATGTTGCAAAGAAGGGTCAATGTAAAAAAGACAAATGAGTCATACGCCATTGGGCATATCCATAAGCATCAAAGGACGCTCAAATGAAGCTTAGTCAGCAAAAATTTGGAATTATTTCTTACAAAAGCCTAGTTCATGTTGGGCATCTACTTGTGACGTTCCCCCCTCCCCAATACACTTGGCAAGGGCTTGTGGCATCAATGTCAATTACATGATTCTTTTCATTACATCCTTGTCAACTTTGTGCCCAGCCTCTAAATTCAGGGAATGTCCTCCTTCCTTAACCTAAAGTATTTAGAAAGAAATATACTTTAAAAAGACTGAAAATTAGGAGAGGCACCTTAAAAATTTTCAATTAGACATTTCCTTAGGTCTCGACCACTGCATGTCAGGCTTCTCATGAGAGCATTTAGGTCTTTACAAAAACGTTTAGGAGTCCCTCATTGCCACTCAATGTCAGGCAGAACTCTCATTTCATCACAACCAAGGGCAGAGTGAACCAATATCCACCAGCATACACCATGAAGGAGATGGATGGTAAGTGGTCAGGTAACAATTCTCTGCTGGGTTTCCAGTTCATGACTTAACCATGGTGGTTAGCTCAGTTGCTGTTATGCTAGCTACCTAGTAACAACCTGCTTGCTTGCAGATTGTCAGCAGCTAGCCAAAATCAAACATTACCTATGTATAAACCGTCTTCTTACCTGGTGGTTACCTATTTCTCACCTATATATAGGACCTACTTTATACTTCTTACAAAAGTGAAACCAGATATTAGAGTTATCCTATTTTCAGTCAGCCTATTTTCACCCTGTCTTTGGGCTTGCTTTCACCCCCTATCCCCTCTTTCAGCACTATCCACAAAGTAAGGAAATTTTATTACATCTCAGTATGAAATGCTGAAACTCAGCATTTAATGCACAAGGTTCGAGAACAATTATAGTAGTTGTACAGGTAGGAGCGGTGAAAATATATGGAGGAGCAGCGGAGGCGCTCAGGAAAAAGGAAAGACAGGATGAAACTCAGATTACGACCAAAATTTGGTGGAAAAACTAGTTTGGATCCCATTTTGATTTGTAAAATTTTCATTCCCAGTTAGGAGTTTGATGTCCTATTATGTCTAAACTGGCCGTTTTCGCCCCCCTTAATCGTGAGACTTTACAGATAACTCTATTAACGTAGTTAAGGTTCATCCACAAATGAGTCATGACCGGGCATCCAGTTGATGGTGCACGGGTGTGTGCTGGTTCACTCTGGCCTGTGTGGGCTCCCACAATGACATGAGAGATTCTATGAAAGGAACCCTAGTAAGCGTCATTTCGTAAAGAACTGCCAGAAAATTTCTGGCGTTTCCGAAGGGGGGCACCTTATCCCGTGGAATTTCTCCTGGGCCAAGGGCGGAGGAAAAAATTAAGAAAATTCTCTTGTGATTACACTTGGGGCCGACCATATCCATAATTCCACTTGTTGAGCTGCTTGTTGGTGAAGTGGCCAAAGAGGTCTTATTATTCTTTCCACTTCTAACTGCTTTTCAACCAATTATAATCAGCCAGGTCATAACTGAGATTCCATCAATTGTGGGGACCTACCAAGAGGCCTTCTGACTCAGCTAGGGAGAAGGTTACCTATGCCTTTCTGGCTATGAATTTTCTTTCTTTTTTTTATTACACCAATTTATTTATTTATTAATTATTTTTTTATTAGATGGTTGGCCAGGGTGAACCAGCACCCACACAATGGTACCTACCTTCACGTTTTTGAGCTAGGCCCCTTAGTGGCCATATTAAGCACAAAAAATTGTTAGATTTGAACTCCGGGTCTAATTTAGGTTAAGCATTGGCTATTTCTAATATTTAGAAATAATTTATGGATTTTTGGATTTTTACCATGGTACCAACATCGGGTGCTAGTTCACCTACAACTTAGATCGTGCTACCAGTTGCCTAGGCCATGTGTTCTTAGGTGGTCGCAGTGTTGGCCCCTTCTTGGGCTGGGTTTGTGTATAGACCTTAATGGGTCTTGATGGGGGAAGACCCACCCCAAGATCAGCCTCAAGTCTAGGTTATTGGTGTCCAACTAACCTTAGGTTTTCTCACACCCAATCCAACCAACGTCAAAAAATTCCTTCCACCATTGAATTTGGATCTTGTGGTCTATGCTTTTAGTTGTGTTCCTTCTTCTTTTCAAAATGAAATGTGTCTTCTTTTGTGCCAAAATGTGATTTTTGTATAGAGGTGTCATCCCATGTGAACATTTTGTATTCTTTGACCTTTTTTGGCCTAAGAAAAAATGGTTGATCTAAACATGGCCCTAACTAAATGAAAACTCATCTACAACTCCCACCCTTCTTTAATTCTTGCTTTCATGCAACATAAACTAATTTTTGAATGGAACAACCTTCGAACAACTAGTTGAACTTTGAAACCTTTAACATCATTGGAAGACATAAGAAAAATGCAATGTGAGATGCCACAAAAAACATTAAGTCAGGATTTTAAGGGGTTTCATTTTGTTGTAGTACGGTGATTATGATCTAGCTAAAAATGACCTCACCTAAAATTTGTAAGGTACAGTAAACTATAATCATGCCCTTGGTGACCACTTTAACGAATTGTGATTTAAACATGTATAATCCATATAAACCCTTACAAGATTGTGACTATATGTGAATTTTTTTTTACAAAAGTCCTTTTATGCTAGAATAAAAATGCTAATTGTTTAAATTTCCTATCTAAGTTACTCTAAATTCCACTACGCATTATTAGACTTGAAGTAGATTGTGGTTTCTGTTTGTTTTAATGTGACAATCTACATTGAATTTGAGCTTCATAACTATTAGGTTGTGTATCTTGTTGACTATATTTTTTTAACAAAGATTTTTTGCTTGCTTGACAAGCTTGCATATCTTTTGCTTATCTACACTAGAAAGTTGTTGTATTTTCTTTTCTTTTCAATTGGATTCATTGTTGTTAGTTTACACAACTTGAACACAACACAAAACAACACTAACATTGCCAAATAGAAATGGAATTTACAAAACCCTAATATTTATCCTAAATTTCCCTCATTATAGTCACATTTATTAAGAAAGCTTTACAAATATTTTGTGTTACTAACGAGTGTGATTGTGATTTTAAAGTATGATATTTCTTACTGAAATGGATGGTTACCAAAAAATATGTGACACAAACAAGAATGTGACTAAAATGGGCGTGATTATAAAGGAGGTTTACTATATTTTGGATGGATTCTACAAATTGAAATTTCTTTCCTAGCTTGTAGGAGGGAAATTATGACTTTGACTAGGCTATCATGAATTGGGCCATGAATAACAAAAATGCATAATTTCCCTTCTTTTCCATCAACCTTTTTTCTTCTACAATTCCTTAATTACTTCCTACCAACAACTTTATGCCCTTGGTCTTCCTCACTGTCAATTGTAGCAAAAATAATAAGATTGCAAATTTTGATGCCTCCTCTCTTAAGGTTACATTTGGCAAAATGTTTCTTCTAGCTAGTTGAATATCTTTCCTAGAATTTGGGGAGTTCAAATTTGCAAATTTTTTCAATTACAAATTGGCCATGTAGAAAAGGTCAATACTTGTTAACAAGGGGGACATTTAGTAGCTAGTTCTTGCAAACTTACAAAGTTAAAATTTTCAATTTTTACAAAATTGGGATTTTTTGGCATATTTTACCGTGCTTTCACACTATCATCCTTGCCTTCTTTTGCATTGCCATGCACATTCTTGGCCTACACAACTTGATGTAGTCCATTGACATACAATCATAGTTGAAAATGTGGATAGTATGTAAATTTTTTTTGACAACATTCATTACACAATCAATGATGAACCATTCCTTGGATTTGAAGTTGCTACTATTCACATCTTTTGATTTGTGCTTGGCCAACACCCTTGCACTAGATTGTTGACTAGCCTATATGTTGAACTCATTACATGTCCATATGTAAATAAGGTTTAAATTGTGTTGTGTATAAAAGCCTTGCAAGTTGGTGTAAAACAGTGCACAAGATGCAATGGATAGCCATTGTGCTTTATAAACTTTAAGACCTTTGCCATTCAAATATCCAACTGTTGATGCAATCTTTTGAACCAAAATCACCAACTTTTTCTAGGTATCCGGATTAAGAAAAAGTAGACATTTGGTCTATGCAAGTTGAACCACTTTCAATTTCAATCTCCAAGGTAATGCTCAAACCCATTTTTTTCATGGTCAAAACCCACTTTACAATTACCTAGTCCTTTGTTGTTGTTAGCATGCGCATTGGTCCCATATTTTGTGACCTTTTTCTACCATTCCAATGGTATGAAAAACATGTTAAAGGAATGTTCCTTAGTCTATAACCATTGGCCTTCCTAAGAGAGGTTTGCCCTTTTTTCATGGTGTCAATAACATTCTTTAGTTGTTGATATGTCAACTATATTAATCTTGCACATGTTTGTGGATGGTGGCTCTATGGGAAGTTTGGGTGGGGTGCTTCCCCTAAATGATTCTTTTTAATTCATCATTTCCATGCACCACTTGTGAGGCATTTGGAGGTTCATGACTATTTTTTCCCCTTTGGCCCAACCTTTAGCAAGTTGGGGGCATGTGCTCAAGTTGACCAAAACTAATCATTTTTTCTCATGTACAAATCTCATGATGAAAAAAGTCACTTAAACTCAAAGTAGATAATAAATGCATGATCTTCCAATTGCAAAGTAAATATATCAAATTAATAATTAAAATCTGAAAATTCTTCCCACACTAAGTTGTCATTTAAGGTGGTTGTGCAAGCGATTGGTGTGAATTACTTCACATTATGTTACAATCAAACAATATGTTACAAATGAAATCTTCCCCATTTTGGTGGTAGAGGTATTGGCTTGGCCAATTTCTCTTGGAACCAAGGGTAATAGAATAATTTAGAATACCTTTTTCTATATGGATTATCAACTAATGTTATTTTGATTAGATCCAACATTATTTTAACATATGATTGTTCCTTTTTTACTGTCAACACACTTGCACTAGGATAAAATTTTGTTTTCAATTTCGTTTTTTGCTTTCACTTCTAAAAGTTTAGATTTCAACTAACTTGTTTTTAGGCTAGATTCTACTTTTGCTTCTCTTCCTGATTCCAATTGTTCTACTTTTGATCTTAACAAATGTGCACTAAGAACTAGTAGTTTTAGAAAAGTTTACAATTCCTTTATCGACTTTAATGGTAGAGAGCTCATGAGTTGAGAGAAAAAGGAATATGAATATGACCAAATGAATTTGTTTTGGAGATCTAGAGCTTGTCATTATGTTGGCCATTTTTGGCGACAAAATGAAAAATAAAAGTTATATGTTTTTTTGGTATCAAATTGCACAAATTTTTCTTCTTTAAGATTAGTACTTGGATGCTCAGATTAAGAAAATATAATAATATATTTAATATATTGTTGTGTATTAGAGTTGAGATTAAATATACAAGGATTTCTATGGTTGTGGAGCTCATGTTGTCCCACCCCTCACCAAAAGGCCAATTGAGAGTTCGGAGTGTTCCCTACTCTCGAAATAAAAATCCCAATCCCTAAACAAAGGGTGTAACATTCTTCATTATGGTTTTTTGAAAATGAACACATCACCAAACAAAGGCAAGGGTCACTTTTTGCTTTAGTTTGTACACCCCCGCACCCATCAACACCTTGTTGGGGGAACAAATGTAGAGAACCTCTTTTTCAAAGTGTGTGAAAAAACCCCTCGTCAAATTGGGGTGTCTCGAGTGGGGTGTGTGTTCATCTCCTTTCTTACTTTTGACACACCTCATTTATGGTCAAATTGGCATTAATTATGCCATATAATTTGGCATCTTTGAACTGGAAGGGTGAGTCCTCATTAGCAAACTTTGTTAGACAAGTGGTTGACCACATAACCTCCATGCTTAAATTTTGGGGTGTAAAAGGCTATCCACTAAATTTTTTTATTGGGCATTTAAATGTAGGGATGACTCTAAGTGGCTACCCATTAGAGGTGATTTATCATTCTCGACGTAATTTCAATGACAAGTCGTAAATGCATCACTCACTTCAACACACTAGCAACATCATAGACATTTTTTTGGGGCGGCTTGGATGTTCACCCATTGATTATTGATCAATGATGATGAGTGATTCTACCTTACACAATACCCATATTGGGACACACATTCCAAAACCAAAGCATTTGAGAAACTTTGGTTTCAGGATGTGTGAAAATGTATAAGGATGTATTTGCAAAACATTCAACATTTTATCCAAATATATAACAATTGATACACAACTACTTGACATTTATGACATTGAGAAAATCACACCAAAAATGATGTAAACTTATTATTGACATCTTCACATGTATTGTGTATTCTTACAAATCATACAAACATGCGTGATCAATCAAATGTAAATAAATACAACATTGAAAATTTTCAAAAACATTCAAGAGCAAGATTATAAATTTTAAAATGTAACTTATATCTATTAAGGAACAACAACATGATGCAAATTGCCCTAATTCATGCTTATGTAGAACTTACATCTAATTAGGCATGACAACATAATGCAAGTTGCTTTTAATTCATGGTGTTTTTTTTTAAACCGCTAAAATTAAACAACCTTAAAATTTGCAAAGTTGCTAAAAGAACGTAGTCCACATGTGTTTAGCTTAGCTTGACAACATTTTATGATAATCTATGAATCTAACACTATTGATATATGTTTATGCTTTATCATCCATTGATGGATGATGAAAAAATAACTTGAGTTTTTGGACATGTCAAGGTTTTTTGAGTTGCATCCATGGACAAGTCCAAAATTTAAATTATCAATTTTGGGATGTTTTCCACTTTTTTATTGATCATGTTGGCCTTTGAGACAGGGGACATCCCCGGAAAAGAAATAAATAATAATGCCTGTGTAAAAACGACCCAGATCAAGAGTATGTGTTGGACTGTGTAGCGGCATTTGCAAGGCTCTCGCATCCTGTGTAAAAAGGGGCTGGCCAAAACCGCATTTTCCTGTGCCAAGTCAGCAAGGTTTTATATCCAAAACATCCTGTACAGTGCGCAGGTAAGGCCAAATTGATTCCATTTTTGGATTCTTTGTTGTTGCTGTTGTTTTGAGCATAGAAGATTCCCGGAAAATCTGTTGCAGAAGATGGACGCAAGAGGAGGATAAAACAGCTTGACTTTAAGAGCAAGCATCCATGGATTCGTGCGCAAACTCCTCCATCATCACTGTTATCTGTTCGCACCCATCAACCTGGAGATAGAAGAATGTGCTTTGTTAGGGTTCTCTGTTCTCCTCTCCTTTGTCAATTTTTAGAAGTTGTGTATGAGATTAATGGTGTCATGAGCTTGAGCTCCTGATGTTGTTGGTCCGTAAGTTGTTGTACATCATGCGCATGGCGGTCGGTGGATTTGAGAGTTTCCCTATAGCCATAAATTGAGATTATTATCTCGGAACTTGGAAGAATTTAGGCTTTCTTGTTCTTTTCGTTTTCTGGGGGGTTTTCTTTTGGGGGGCGGGGGCGGCGGGGCAGTGGATGTGCGACATTCATCATGTGAGCGAAAGTAAAATCGTGAATGGGGAGAGTATATTTATCATCTGCAAGTAAGCAGCTCGTAATTCATGAGCTCATGTCGAGTCTGTGCAATTATGTTGTTCATGTATCCAAGGGTTTGAAGTAAGAGTTCACCATAATACTTTCCCTAGAGGAATATTCAAGCAAAATCAAGTTATAAATGCTGGGCTGAAATAAATTACTTCATTCTGTGCAGGCCCTGCAAGATCATCATCACGATTGCTGCTATCATCTGCATCACCAATTGGTCCCGGGCAGGCTACTTCTCATGAAGCTCTGCAAGACGCCAGACTACTTTCACAAACAACTAATAACTCCAGCGCCACACCACTAGGGTGCATCGATGCGCAAACCGGGGTTCCCGTAAGTTGCCAGCAGCAGCAATTACCTACCCTAATACTCATAGTGGGTATCACTTGCATGCTGTGTCTTATACTCTTGGGACTCACCCTCCTCACTTATTCCTGGTGCAATAGGCCGGCGCGTCAAAGTAATCCAGGATCGGAGGAATCCATCACCAATTCAAATACGACGTCTGCAGCAGCTACCTGTGCCACGGCCAGTAGCTGTACCGATGAGATGGTGATCATGGTGCGCTTGGCTGGCGACGAAGAAGCAAAATTCGTAGCCCTCCCTGCGCCCCTCAAAACCTCGGCGACCACGGCGCTTGCGGATGCCGATGCTTCTTCGCAACCTCCTTTGGACGCGGAAAGCAAAGCTGCTGCTGCTGCTGCAGCAGCATCAACTGCGCATGAAGAAGAAGGTGAGGACTCATCTGTTGTAGGGTAGTGGGGTTAGGGTTTAGGGTTTAGTGCTATAAACCCTGAACCCTGCAATGAATACTGAATGTGAGTTGTAGGTAACCCTTTCATCTCTGGAATCTGGATGAAGAATGTTTTTTTCCCTGGAACGTAAAATGCAATTGCTACTGTCATTAATGCTAGTATTTGATGTTGTTGTGGGTGATTCCATCTCTGGAATCTGGACGAAGAAAGTTTTCACTGCAACTGAGAATGCAATTGCTACTGTCCATAACACTGATGCATTGATGTTGTGTGCATATGAATCCCTGTTGAAAACAATTTAGCAGCTTGGCATTTCATTGTTAATTAAAAAAGGGAGGGGGTTTAGAGTATGCATGTATGCACACTACAGGAAGAGAATGTGGGTTTCCTCACACAAAAAGTCGCAGCTCATGACATGTGTGATGGAAACTTTGTGATTTCATTCATTGCAATGTACAATGTGTGATTGTTTATCGTGTCATATATTACATTAAAGTGGCAATTACAAAGAGTTTGCCTGATGATTTTTAAGTGCTTTTTTCTTCCCCTCACTTTGATAATTAAAAACCTCCAAAATCACTTTGATTTGAATTTGAATTTCACTTTTTAGCAAAATCTCACCAATAAGAAAAGGCTAGATTGGACTTCAACACAAATGGTGATACTTAAGTGGACCCATCAGAAAGTGATGGCCAACTCATAAGCTTTACTCATAGGAGCTCTCACTTTGTATTAAACCATCATCTGAATTTTGAGGTTTTAAGTCTATTGTAAGTGGGAAGGGTACACTAGATGATCTAAGTAATTATATCTAGAAGTTCCAGAACAAATTTTGTGGCATTCCTATTTACAGTGATCTGGTTGTTTGGCTTAACTTCATTAGAAAAAATGTCCAAAAATTTGAAAACTCTACTTAAGTATTACATATTAAGCAGATAGCTAATGAGCTTCTCGTTCTCTGTTATGACCATATTTCCCGAAACTATATTGCTTGCAAATTTGGTTCAAAAGGCGCCCACAACAAACAAAGTTTTTAAAATTGTGTCAAAGTACTGCAATTTGGACTTCTTTTAAGGTGTGTTCACACTTGCTGCTATGGACTCTAGTGTTGAGTCCCCTAACACCATGCTAGCCATTTAAAACTTAAAACTAGTTATCAAAGAAAATTTTATGTTAAGCTAACATTCACTTAACATTAAACCATCACCCATTTAACATTAGGTACCACCTAGGATGCCACCTAAGTTTTCATTTAACACTGACTTAACATCAAGTGTGAATGCACTATAATATCTTATATATTAATTCACTACGTCCGTCGGTCCGTCCGTTTGTCTTTTACTTATCTCTTACTTCTTTCGATTCCTGGCCCCTTTTTCTTTGGTACCCTCTTTCTTCTTCTTTTTCACAGTTTTTCTTTCTTTCTGTACGCAGCTTCTTTTTCTCTGACGTTATTTCGCTTTCATTACCTCTCTAGCGTAATCTCATTGGCTCCGTTACTTTCGGATTTTTCTTTTACTTTACACTTTGTTACCGATTTCTTTCCACTTCAGTCAGTTTACTTTCCATGTACGGTGAGTACGGAGCTAATCGGATGGCGCCCTGGGTTTTCTTTCCGCCGCGGGAAAAAGGAAAAAAACGAGTTAAGTAAAAGATGGACGGGGTTTCGTACAAAAACGCTAATCTTCACCTAACTGCTTCAATAATAATGTGAATAGGATCAATTGAAAATGGGCCCTGGAAATCGTCAGTAGTGTGAATAGGGAAAAAATTTTGGGCCTAGAAAATGGTTTGTGATTGGTCGACGGTAGATTCCCGGCTAGTGAGACATACTTCACACACCCACTTAGCTACGTGAAAGTGTCTACAGTGAACGTGTGTGAATAGGTACAGCATTCTTGGGCCCTCGAAAACGGTTTGTGATTGGTGGAACAAAGAATTTGGGCCAGTGGACAAAATCAATGTCAGTAGAATATGAATAGGATGAATTCTGTTGGGCCCAGAAAATAATGGTTTGTGATTGGTCGAACACAGCTTTTCAGCCAGTGGAGAAAACCGCACACACACACACGCACACACACACATTACAAAACAATGGCCAGCAGTATGAACAGGGAATTTTTTTGGGCCCTTGCGTGATTGGTCGACTGTGGCTTTTGGGCCACTGGACAACCCAAAAACCATTGGACCATAGGTGTGCCCGGTGCTGAGCCCGTCCGACTCTAAAGGACTTTTCAAATTGAAATAATAAGACTGGATTATTTTTTACTATTAGAAGAAAGGATATTTTAAACCATTGATTTTTAGAAAATTTTAAAATCATCTAAAACCGTCTGTGCCTTGCAGGCACGGGTTACCACTAGTAATATATATTTCAAGAGAGAGGGAAAGAAAACCTTACTATTGTAATTTGGTACAATGAAGAGAAATTACTTTCTTCTTAAAGCTTTTTACATTATTTACAGAATTCATATAAAACTTTGCAGGAAGAAAAGTTGGTGACTTATCTTGGAAAATTTGGTCTCAGGTGCAAAACCTTGCACCCCAAATCTCCTCTGCCACACACTAACTCTTGTTTCCAAAAAAAACATTGATATAAATAGCCAGATTTTATACATGGATCCTAATACTGATCTTGATGCAGGTCCTCATACAGATCCTAATTTGGGTATCCAAGACATAATTATGTCTCACTTTGCAAACTTAATTTGCTTTGAAACATACCCCCCCCCAGAACCCTAAACCAAAAAAGCATGGTTGAATTTGTTACCAAAATAATTTTCGAAGGGAGGATGGATGGTGGCCACAAACATAGAAATTTTTTTCCTTCCATGTTTTGTGAACAAATTTTTCTTGGATTAACCTCATGTCATTGTTACAAAGAGGTTTACCTCTCAAGGTCTTCTTCATTGTCTTCTTCTTCTTCTTTGGCAACCCAACTTTGAATCCTTTGAGAGTCACATTGTTCCATCAAACACCGTAAGTAGAAAAGAGAAGGAAAAGGAATATGCTGATGCAATTCAGTAGTGTACTAATTTCATCATCATGATCAGAAGCAAGATCAGCAAGCTCAGAAACAAGATTAGCAGCAAGATCAGTAGCAAGATCAGCACAAAGATTGGTGGCAAGATCAGCCGTGAGATCGGTAGCAACGTCAGAAGCAAGATCAGCAGTAACATCAATAGAAAGATCAGCAGGAAGATCAGAAGTGAGATCAGCAGGAAGATGAGCAGCAAGATCACAAGCCAAGATGAGCAGCAAGATCAGTACTAGCAATTTCCTGCTAGATGGTGTAGTGTCAAACCTGAATCTTAGGGTTGTCATTTATTCTGGAGAGTATCTCCTGTGCTTGCGCTTCTTTGGTTTTGAACCAGAAGCCTCACCTGGAGAAGGGCTCCGTCTGTGCATCTTCATCTTTTGCTTGTCCTTGTTCTTCTTGTTGTCATTTGGCTTGCGATCAATGTGTGGAGGTACTTGTATCTGGCTGAAATCAAGTTCAGGATTGGAAGTTTTGATCCGATCCCACTGGTCATTTGTGCAATGGGGCATGACTGCCTTCACAAACTCAATATTCAAGTTGTCAACACAATCTGAGTATACAAAGGACATTGCCACTTGAATGGCTCTTATCTTATCTTCTGCATCAAGTTGTTCAAGCAGGCCTCTTTTTTTCAAAGTTGGCAGCTTCTTGAATGGTCTTTTGCCCATCCTCAGGCAGTTACCATCCCCACAGCAGCCAAATGTGTTTTTTAAAAAACTCACTGGTGTAGACTGAGTGAAAGATTGCAATATATGCCAAAGAGAATGCCTGATTGGCAATCAGCTGCTAATACAATTGAAGAAGAATCTGCAGGAACAAGAGAGGTCTACTGGACTAGGAACACAGAAGCGACAGAAACACAAAGAATCAAGAGACAGAATCAGGAGATGCAAGAGCAGTGGGAGGACAAGAGAAGAAGGTGGGAATGAGAGGAAAGCGAGAGGGGGAAAGGGTGTACTGAAGGTGGTAGAGGAGGTTTGTTTCATACCAATTTTGCTGTGCATTTGTTGTTGAAATTCTGAGGGGATCTGGATCACTGGAAACAGAAAAAGAGAATCAGAAGAGCATTGCAGAAAGAAATGAAATGGATTTTTGGTTATGGATCAAGAGTGTTGTTCTACATATCTTCGGTGCACCCCTTGGTACTAGACACATCTGTTGGTGTTAAACCAATTGCATCTATTCATGATTGGGCTGAAGTGTACCCAATGCTGGCTGGCACAAAGAGACCAATGTCGAAGCCATGGGAGTGTTCTGGATACTTTTTACTCAAGACTTGCTTTCTGTAATTGAACTCTGAAGATGCGCAACTACAACAAGCAAGCAGCAAAGGTCATTTGGTACTTATGCCTTCTTCCTGGTTAGTGAGACTGCGAATCCAGTTGAGAACCAAAGAATTTTAAAGCACACCAGGAGGCAGATTCAAAGCTACAGACCTGGAAGAGAAGAAGAAATGGCAGTCTATGCTCCTTCATGGTTGTTGGAGGAGCAGCAAAATTCGCAAATTTCAAAGCTGCAGAACCTGAAAGAGAAAAAAAGAGATGGCAGTCTATGTTCCTTCATGGTCGTTGCTGTTGGAGGAGCAAAACTCTCCCAAATGTAAAAATCCTCCGTTGGGTGCAAAATCCTTTTCTCCAACATCGTGTTCTTGATGAGACGAAGTTGCTCTTAAACGCTTTGCAGGAACTTCTGCGCTATGAAATACACATCCAAAAACCCTAACCCTAAATTTCTCTCTCGAAATTTCTTGCTGCTCTTTCTTCGCCCTGTCCTCGAGGAGGACGAGGGGGATTATTCTGTTGTTTTTTGCTTCTGTTTTGGTTGAGAGGGAGAACGACAGAACGTGAGTTCTTCTGGCTGTTGTATCTATGGATTCCCAACAAGATCAGAATGCGCCTCCTGCTGCTGCTGCTGACGAGAAGGCCTTCAAGCTCACTGCCTTCTCGGATGAAGCTCACGACTCCACCTTCCACTTCCAGATCCTCCATCTCACCGATCAGGTTGGTACCTCTCTCTCTGTCCGTCTCCGTCTGTCTGTCTGTCTCTCATAACCCGGAATAAAGGATTAGGGTTTGAAGTTTTGCTAGGTGTTTGTTTCCAACAATCTTCTGAAAGAGAAAGCAATCATCTTCACTATTTTCTTCAAGGAGGAAAGTCTTCTGTTCATGCATATGGAAGCAGAAGAATCAGGAATTGCTGTGTGGTGGTGCCATGTTGAAGGATTAGGGTTTGAAGTTGCGCTATGTGTTTGTTTCCCACAATCTTCTGAAAGAGAAAGCAATCATCTTCACTATTTTCTTCAAGGAAGGAAGTCTTCTGTTCATGCATATGGAAGCAGAAGAATCAGGAATTGCTGGTGGTGGTGCCATCCTGTTTAATCAAGAGCAATACTTTCTCAAATGTCAAGGAAACAGGGTGCAATTGTGGCAACAGTAGGTAACTGCGGGAAAAAATAAATGGCAAAGATGTGCAAAATGCACAACTACAGACAGCTTCAATTGTTGTGAATGTGCTTATTATAGAGAAGAAAGCAATTGTGTTGTGTTTGAGAAGAGGATGTTTTTGGTTTGATGGGGCAGCTGTATATATGGGTAGGTTGCAATACAGTGCGGATGGGACATATGTATGCAGCTCTGCCAACTCCCTGGGTAAGAAGCGCCATGGCTTTCCTCTGTGCCTCTTTCAGAGTCTCTATGGGTTTGGTGGAGCATGACAGAGTTACAGTTTGATGAAGTGTACTTCATTTCTACACACTTGTGTTTTTCTATATATCTCTTGCTGCCATTTCCAATAGGTGCAGTTGTGTCTGCCTGCCTATGACAAGATAGTATGATTGCAAAAGCAAGGATAAAATGTGTGCTTTTCTATTGAAGTTGATGCAACTGGTGCAGGATAGAACACCGAGTGTAGCAGCTCTGCTTGGCGGTGGAGCAAACAGCACTGGTGCGAGCATGGCACGTCGCCTTTGTATGCAACTGTTCCATGTTTGAGTGCTCTGCTTATTCCAGTGGCTAAAATTGCAGTGCCAGACATTGTATTTTCAAGCTGTTGTAAATGGGAAATGGTGTTGCATTGAACGATCATTCATAGCTTGTGAATGAAGCTATGATTTCCTGTGTTGGTGATCAATTGTGGACTCCTGATTGGTAATGCAGTTATGGTGCACATGTTAAGAGTTTGCCAGAGGAGAAATCGTGTAATCTGATACAAGATTTGTTTTGACCTCAAATTTCAGCCATGAGGACAGGATGGAGCATAGTGTTGGCATCAAGTCTACCATCAAATTCACCAACAATTGAGGTACACCTAAAAACTGTGGATTTTTCTGGATAACTCTGATAAATTGCATGTGATTGTTTCCAAAGATAGGTCTGCACTTATAAGACTTTCTCCAGATGGGAAGCAGACATGACAAATTTGAGAGTGCTCTGCATGTATGTGTTCAGACTTTGGGTTCATTGCTTCAAGGCCAGCTTTGGATTCATCAGTAGATACTGACATGATAATAATGCAGATGCACCACTAGTGTTCTGTGCAATAGACAACTTTCTTGCACTACATTGAAGCATCCATTACCAAAGGATTTTGTGCTGAATCACCGGTTTGCAATTGTTGGTCTAGGCATTTGCTGAGCAAAGGTTGTTTCAAGAACTCAAAACTCTGGGTTATGTGAAGCCAATCTCCAAATCTAGCAACAGAGCTCCTCCAACATCGGCCACCAAACTCCAAGCTTGAGATAAAACCTTCTCCCAGTTTGCAGGTTGTCAGTATGGTACAATGGGCACAGCAGCTAGTAAAGTGTAAAGCCATATGTTGTGTCTGTTGGCCACTTCAAAGCTCAAGATCTCCTCAGATATGACCATTGCAGCAGCACACTCTCAATTTGTCTCAGGGAGATCCTGTTTAGTAGTTACTGAAAGATTGTTTCTTTTGAGTGCAAGTGCATGCAGTTCATGATCAATAGACCTGATAAAAGAAGTCCAAGGAGCAGCAATATGTGGAAAACAAATTGGATTCTACATATTCTTGCAGATTTAAATCTGCTGTACATGGAGCTGTTCTTAGATCAGAACTCCAATGCCAATGGTTGCAAGACAACCGGCACACTCTTTTTACACAAGTGCATACTGCACAGTAACTGGTTGTTGTGGAAGGTGTTTTATGTTATGAACTTGTTATAGCTTGCTTGTACTGTACATGGATCTGTATTGCTACAGAGTCTTTGTGTACTAACATGTACAGAAGATTAGCTCCTGTTTGAACTTTGTTTAGCTCCTGTTTTAAATCTAGAGCATCAGCTTCAGAATCAGTTCTGGATTGCTTTGCAACAGTAGGCCAGCTGCGGTGATTGGAATCCTTGTCCAGAGCAAATCCAAGCTGAGAAATGGAGAAGCAAGTTTCCATTTCTTCCAAACCAGAGTTCTGGCATTGTGAACCCTAAACCCTAAATTCAGATCAACTTTTGGACGTATTCTAAATCCGCTTAAGCAAGAGGATTAGGACGAGAATGAGATGGATCGCATGCACGCTGCAACGTAGATAGGTAACGAGGATTCTAGATCCTGCTTTCGTTAGCAGCATTGATGGATACGCGAAAGTCGCAGTGTGGGGCCCCCTGGATCCGCTTCCTGACGAATGAGTCCGCACCAGCTGGCGTGCATCACAAGCAGATCAAGACAAAAGCGAGGTGAGCGCTTAGAACTCGCTCCAGGAAATGCCGGATGCATGAGCACGTAGAACACAAAACCAAGCAAGCTGGTACCCATCAAAGGCTAGAGCAAACTGCATCGACCGCGTCTGCAACTGAGCCGCGAATGGGTCGCCAATCGGACAAGGCAAGATGTGTCGCTGAGGACTGCGTTCTAGAGAAGAATTCCAGTGAGCACCCACCAGGTGTCTCGATGATCTGGACCTTTTTCCCGCAAAGTAGTAGTGTACCTTCCCAGGTGTTTTCTGTCGATGTAAGTGCAATCGGAAGGAAACCCATTTCCACATGGGTACTTTAGTATATAAATCTCTCCCTAGTGACGAGCTGCGGCAACGGATTGTGACAGCATAGCCGGTCAATAATTTCCGAAGAAATCTTGAGCATAATCAGCTGCAGCTTTGTCGAAGTTCCTCTGTACTGTGGGGAAGTACCGGCCAAGCTACACTCTCAGAATCATCCGTAGCTGCTCGATATGTTCCACCACCACCGCAGACCTTCAGAGTATGTCGAGGTCGGGGAGGAGTACTATCCTGCTAGAGAGAGGTTGGGAGAGGACAGCACCTATGTGCAGGAGCCTGGATTCTACGCAGCAGCAGGAGGAGGAGTACCTCCAGTTCCATACACGAGTACCGGAGCTGCTGCTGCTGCTGCGCGTCCTTACAACTACGGTCCTGAATCTTCTGTTTACGGAAGACCCAACGTGTATGCAGCGCGGCCTCCCCCGCCTGCAGTAGTTTACGAGTCGGAACCCGAAAGGTCGGACCTGGGAATGGGAGCTCGCGACTCGCGTATCGTGGAGTCGACAGACTACGGCGCTGGCTATGGGAGACCGGATTTGACGACTCCTTATGTTGCAACTGCGCCAGGCTATGTCGATGGATCCGTAAGCTCCTTGTCTTTGCAGCTCCAATTCTGGTGTTGTACACCACTCATGGTTGTTACGAACGATTATTATTTTTTGGTTTGGGTTGTGATGATTGTGAATTTATTTCTTCTTTGATCGCAGACTGAATCAAAAATCGAGAGGCTTGAGAATCAAGTGGAGCGCGAGCGACGGCACAAGCATGAAGCTGAAGCAGTAGCAGCTGCAGCAGGTGCATACGGATTATACGAACGTCACGAGAAGCATAATGCTGAGGAAGCAGCAGCAGCGCAAAGTCGATTACACGGCTACCCAGCTGCTGCAGCGTATGCGGATCATGAAGGAAGAAGCAAACCCCATCATCATCATCCTCATCATCATCCCCATCACCACACCGGCATCGCTTAAACCCGAGGAAAAAAGAACGAAGTCCGATCGAGATCACATGCTTGTGATCTCAAATCCCAAATGGACGATATTCTTGCCGCAAATTCTTCCCAAGTCGTGTACAAATTCTTCCCGCAGTCGTGATCAAAGTCGGGAACCTCTCCTTCCCGAGCGCGCGTGCGCGCGCGCAAAGGTCGATCGATCGACGATATCCATTCCTACATCCATCCGTTGCTACATCCATTTCTACATCCATTATGACATCCATAACAGCTCTATTGTGTGAATGCATCCATCCGCGAATTAAATCAATCTGTGTTGGAGTAGTTCGTCAATCCAGAAACCAAATATCATCCATCCGTCCTCGTCATCCCCTCTGCAGAACATTCATTCGTGAGCCTGGAAATTAATGGAATTTGTAAGATTTTTAGTTTTAAAAGCGTGATGGGACTTGCAGTGTTTCATTTTATTTTATTTTTTGGGGGCGGGGGGTGAATTTTCGCATTTTTTTTCAACCTGAAAAATATGATTTTGTCACATACAAAAAGGGATTTTTGTCAATAAAATGATGGCCCTTTAATTTACCAGATTTCTACAACAGGTTCCAGTAGGTAGCCAGAATATTAAAATATTTTTTCTACTCCCTTCTATAGCCAAATTTGGCTAAGTCCACTTACCTCAAAAAATTGGAGGAAAAAAACCCTTTAATTCACCAAAGAAATTCTACCTTGGATGAATTACTTATTCAAGAATATGGAAAATCTCTCTCTCTCTCTCTCTCTCTCTCTCTCTCAAGTTTTGATTTTCCATTAGAGCTTCCTTTCCAATGTCCATAGAGCTCCATAACATGGTCTCTCAAGTTCACTTTCTATCAAAGCTTCCTTTTCCATGAAGTTCAAAATTTGATTTCCACAAAAGCAAAAGTTGAGTTGTTTTCTTTAATTAAAAATCTACTTTACTTGTTGGTGTGCTTGTTGTCAAAGAACTTGTGAACACGATAAGGAATTATGATTCACCTAATATGGTTTTGAACTGACAAAAAATGATCTTGGATTTGTAAGGACTCCTTTAGATTCATCTAAAATTTTAGAAAGAATGGAAATCTACAGATCTGATTCTATCATTGATCAACAATTAAGGACAAATAGGGTGGTATTTTGCTGCATGGAATTCATACACAACATACATGGCATTCACACAAAATTGTTCAATTTGACTAAAATATGATCAATGTGACTAAAATCGGTTATCTAACTATGATTCAAAACAATTGTAATTCTATTTTTGATGATGTTACAATGTTAAAATAATAACAAATTATTTAATTCATTTTTCAAATGAATTATTAAAACAAATGAAAGTAAATTATGGGTGTCAAATCTTCTCATTTGTTGTTTATGATGATGATTCACATAAAAATAAAAATAAGGGATACTAGTTCAATTGAAATATAACAAAATGACATGTGAAAAAAATTTAAGATTAAACTTTAAAATTTTATTTTTACTTATCACAAAGAAAGAACATAACTAATGTACATACAAAACCTGAATTAATTTAATGCATTTAAATCTGAAATTTAAAAAAATAAATTTATAAAATCTATGACATGTGAATTTTAATTACATAAATTCAGAAATGAAATTCATTCCATCATGAGATTTCTTAAATAATCTTTTTATTTTATTTTATTTTATTTTTCTCAAAAAAAATAAAATTAATGTAACATGGTTTAACATTTGGAATTGAAAATTTATAGAATTCAATTATGTGAAATTTTAAACATATTAAATTTAATTGAATTTATTTATAATTCATGTTATGCATATTACATTTTGAAATTAAACAACATTATAAATTTCATTGTAAGTAGTAAATTAAAAATGAGTTAAATTGAATAATGATATTTAAAATGTGCATACTGTAATCAATTTCATCAATTTCATAATTAAATTATAATGCATGATATTCAAAAGATACATGTGTTTATCTAGTTTGTGATAGTGATGTATATCATGATGTGAGGTGCTAATTGCATGGTAAAGGCCTTGGGTTGTGGATTGAAAAGTGAAGGTTCAAATGCCATTTTGAACATATTGTGATTGTGTCAAGATTATGATGGCATGTCATAGATTTGTCAAACTACAATTCATAGTCTATGTAAAAACATAAATAAATAAAATAAAATTTGATGGAATCATGGGTCTATTGCAACAAGCTTTTGAACTTTTCCTAATTGTGTAGAATCCATGGGGAAGATGATTAAGTTGGGGTTAGCAAATTATGGCTAATTTTCATTGCACTAGGGAAGGATAGACTCAAAGCATGAGAAGTTCAATTGAGAAACTAGTGCCTCAAGTTGGGGGTATCAAAATACAAATGCCCCTATCATATAGGGAAAATGAATTACATTGTGTATTTTCAATTGAATATGAGGGATGGGACTGCAATCAATCAAACCACTTTGCCTTAGACATAGGTTATCATGTAATAAAATCCTAGGAAATAAAGCATAGGTGCATGGGTCCTTTGTTTGATGAATGTACAGGGATAATCAATATACCAATAATTAAGATTTTTGTAAACTAGTGGCATACGTTGCATCAACTTTCAAGCATTAGCCAATTTGATATTTCAATACATATTTCCTAAGTAATTTGTCTTCTCTTATTCTTGAAATTAAGAATGTTCAAGGTATTGTCATGATTTAAAATTGAAAAATTTTGAAAAATTTTGAGAAAAAAAATTGTAATGTTGGAAGGAGAGATGAAAATGTTGGGAAGAGTTCCATATCAATGTTTTGAAGATGGAAGTTAGAGCTTTTCTAGAAAAAAATTATATGCATGCTAGAAAGGGTTCTTTGGGATTTGTCAAACAACATGCTTGTTGTTGAAGTCTACAAAAGTTAAAGAGTTTGTTAAGGGGAAATTCATTGTGTTGTTCTTTGGGAGTCGACTGACATTGAGGGAGTGGCTTCTAAAAGTTTAAAAGGGTATAAGGTTGTTTCTTCACTTGTAATTGAAAGCACAACTCATTTTAGTAAACCTTGTCAGTTGTTGTTGGACTATAAGATTTGGAAAATTACAAGACCAAGAGAGATGACCACTGGATGTTCCAACAAGCTTTCAAGATGAAGGTTAGGAGTTGGACATTGAACATACTATTGGGTTTGGTTTGGTACATCATGAATAAGTTTTAACTTAGGGAATTGATTTGTAATGAAATTATATATATGTTAAACATATACAAATTTTCATGTGTTGATTCTTTCAATCACATCTCTTATTGAATGCATCCCAATAAGTTTATCCAAGTTTCCTATTTAGATATGCATATTTAATCAAATCAAAATTCAACACATGTTTGGTCTTCTTTCTATGAAGCTTTAGATTCTCAAGTTACATAATGGAAGACACAACATAAGACCTTGGGTCTTCTAATTTGAATGGTTATCTTTTTCAATGTTTATGAACTTGTTAACATCATGGATGAGTCTTTGAGGTTCATAATTTGACCTCACATTAGAGTTCATTCTTTCTAAGGCTTGTTTCCTTTTCATAATTAATCTTTGTTTTTTTTCCTTCCCATTGTTTATTTCCTTACATTGTCTTTGCAATTTGTGAAGTTTTTTCCTATGTTATGTGCATCATGTGAAGATTTTTCTCCTCTTTTGCTTACTACATTTGTACCATGTAGGTTAGCATTTGTTACATGTTTGACATAAAGTTCTAGTAGCATGGTGCATAACATAACTATGTTTTTTTATTCATTGTGTTTGTATTCAAAGCCTATGCTTTGCCTTCCTTTCATTCTATCTAAGTTCATGACCCTTTTCCGGTAATGCATGTATATTTAACTTTTAAAAAAGCTAATGGTGCCATTGACGTCATGAAGTGAAACATCATTTCATCCATCTGTCCTATCATCCATCCGTCCATTCGTCTGATCATCCATTGGTCCCGTCATGGTCTGTTTACTTTGACAAGGCGAAGAAAAAATAGAATAAGATTTTAGGGACCAGCCCTTTTCAACTTTTTAGAAGATTACTGCGGTCGCAAGCATCTTGTGATGACTCCTATAAATAATATGTAAATTTGTACAGGCTTGGGGCTTGAGCCCTAAGGTGGGGGCAATCTCAAAATAAGCTACAGCCTTGTCCAGCTCAGCACATCTTGGGATATCCCCCATGTGTTAGCAGCCTCACTCAACTTGAAGCAAAGATTCTTTGAGGATTTTGGCATGTAGTCAAATTGATGATCATCCAGAAAATAATTTAGCCAAATTCAGCTACATGTTAGATATGAAAGTAGAAAAAAAAGAAAAGAACCGTTTCTATGATGTCTTGTGGCTACCTACTAGAAGTTACCATAAAATTTTGATGATTTGAATTTTTTAGCTTCTTCAAAATTTGGTGAATTCTGGGCATTTTTGTCTGTGAATTTTTTTTTGCATAGGTCGAAATTTGGCGAAAACTTGCTAATAAAAGAAATGTTGACTCAAAGCATGAGGCAAAACCTTCCAGTAAACCAAAACAAATCTAGACTCCTAGGGCGAAGGGGTGTGAGGACCTTATGCCAAGTATTTGTGGAACAGGAAGCACCAATTTATGCTTACCTTAACCTTCTTTTTTTTCTAGGAGGTGCATTTCAGGGGGGTATACTTGGGGCTAGTGTTTTTTATTTTTACAAATTTAAAAAAAATCCAATTTTGTAAGGTAGCAATAGAGGCTAGCATCCCTAGATAGATTTTGAGTTAATTAAATGATGTGACTCCCGAATTCAAATTATTTTTCTTGCAACGAGCTGATTTCATTCGCCCATCACTAAAAAAATAAAACTATGGAGGTTTTCTAAAATAGAAAGTTTTGTTTTGAAGTATAGATTTCGTCCCCTTTGGCGTACCTATATAGGTGAAAGGAAGACAACATTTGCCAAAACATATGGGATAAAAGTGAGGTGCTATGAACAACATGTTGGGAACACATTGGGAACTTGGGGGACATATTGAGAACCCATTGGGAACCTAAAGGGAACATAGTGGGAACACATTGGGAACCAAAAAAAAATAAAAAAAAAATCCTTCCCCCCCCCCCCCCCCTTTCAAAGGAAAATAAAATAATAAACAAAGCGCTTTGAGTGCATGCTTGGGCCTTCCCATTGGCTACATGGCATTTCTCTTCCCAAAAAGTTTGTCACCATTTTCGACTTGGGTTAATATAGTAAAGGACATCGTGACATGAAGCATCATTTCATCCATTTATCCTGTCATCCATCCATCCATTCGTCTGATCATCCATTCGTCTCGTCATGGTCTATTTACTTCGATGAGACGAAGAAAGAGTGGAATACAGATGCAGCGCGATGAAAAAAACAATAGGAAGAGATGGCACACATGCCAAAGCCTTGCAATCATAAGCATCCATTAGAAACTCAACTAACTACAAAAGGAACTCACCCCATCCCAAGTGGCCTTCTTGCCTTTTTTGCCTTTTCACTTATCAGCTTCTACAAGGAGAGCTTTTGCTTCCTCAAGCTCCTTTTGTTCAATCTCCAAACGTGTGTTCATACCACGCATCATCATGTCCCCCTTCGAAACTAATTGGCCATTTGTTTTGCATTGTCGTCAATTTCTTGCTCGAGTGGCTTTTGCAATCACAATCAACAAGAGTCAAGGTCAGACATTGAATAATGTTGGGGTATATTTGCTGTCTCCAGTCTATTCCCATGGTCAGCTGTATGTTGCTATCTCACAGGTCACAAGCAGTGCAAACATCAAGATTTTCAGCGGCTAGGGTCTCGATGGATACATGCGAAATGTTGTATATAAAGAGGTTTTGGAAATGTAATTTGTAATTGTAATTTTGTAATATGTACTGTCAAATACACACACCTCTGCATTAGGCATGGGGTTCAATTTAGTTGTATGCATATGGTGAATGTCTCAATGAGTCTAGTGACAAAAGCAAGGTGAGTGTTTGTCTTGTAAAAGCTAGTAAAATAAAGTTAAAAAATTGTGTCAACTTGGAAGCATAAGTTACAATTTTTATTTTTTTTTGTTGAAGATTTTTTTGTTGGGGTAAAACATCAAGGTTGAGTCTAATAGGCCATGTGAAAATAGTTATAAATATCGTCTTTTTGAAATGAAGGCAGTAAGGCTATGGTGGAACATTGTTTTATTCCTCATATGTTGAATAGGGATATTACAACATTTGGGTGTTTGTCATGACACAATGTGTATGTTTGGATGTTAATGTTCCCCAAGATCATATCAATATAGGGTCAACCTAGGTCAAAACCTAGGTTGGGCTACCTAGGGGAAAGTTAACAATGACCAATATTAACATTGTTTGGTCATAGGCTTAAACCTTGTAGTGATTGAAAACTTTTCAAGTGGTAATAAAAAAAATTGGTCAATGACCAAAATTTTTCATGTGGTGATCAAAAAAACATTTTTGGTCAATGATTGAAATTTTTTCAAACAACAACTGAACTTTTTTGGGAACTGACAAAAAGGTTTCAATCATTAGGACACTAGAGGGGATTGAGCCACCATCAATCGGACAACTGAAATTTTCTGGGCAATGAACAAATTTTTTTGGAGTAGTGACCAAAATTGTTTTGAGCCACAACTAAAAACTTTTGGCCAACAAATTCTTTCTAGGTTTGGTAATTGAAAATTAGCAACCAAATGTTTTTGGGCATTCATAATTTTTTTTCAATCAGTGGATCAATGGTGCAAATTAAACCATCATCAATCTAACAATTGAAAATTTTGGGTAACAAATAAATTTTTTTTCCAAGTGACAATCAAAAAATTTCATTTGCCTAGTTTGGCAACTGTAAATTGACAATCAAAATTTTTGTCATTGAAAAAAATGATTGATGTTTGACCTAATAGAAAAAATTGATGTGTAAGAATGGACATTGACATGATGATCGACACAAAATGGGCACACCACATAATTCTGACAACCTCAATGTTGATCAACCACATGACACAAACATGCTGCCAATAAATAAGATGTTGTACATCTACCTTCTGTGTCCACACTCTGAACACCAAAAAAATATGTTCCAATTTAATAGTCTAAACACTTTCACCAAAGAAGCCAGTTCACCTAATGTGAAACTAGTTATAGTAAGGTAAAACTTTGGAAAGTTGGATCGATCCAACTTTCCTAAACCCTAAACCCTAAACCACTATAATTTCCTTACCTTATATGTTCCACAGGGACAGGGACTATATGGATGGGAATTATAGTGGATGCAAAGGGGAGTAGTAAGGCAAAACAATTTGTTGTTCAACTTATTCCACAAATTTTCAAGTATTCTCTAAGTCTTTCTATGCAAGCTATCAATGTTCGATTGGATTTGTGTGAGGAAGATGAACTTGGGGTTGGATCTACGACTAGTATGGGTTAGTGCAATACTATAAAAACAAGATTTTTATGCTAATAACATCATGACTAAAATGATTGTAGAATCAAGTTCATTTGTTTGAAATGATTAACTATATTTGATTTAATTAAAATCAAAATTAGACATGTTTTTTTACTAATTTAAAAAAAAAAAATCCAAAAGAGCATCATGTAAAGCATGTGGCACATATGGCACCCGCATGGAATTGTCCAACTCGACTAATGTGATTAAAATCAATGACTTAAATATGATGAATTACAATTTAAATACTACTTTTGATGATGTGAAAATATTCATATAATTTAAAAATATTTAATTCATTTTTGAACTAAATAACTTTAAAAAATGAAAGTAGATTATGGGTGTGATGTTTTCATTTGTTGTTCATAATGATTCACATAAAAATAAAAACGAGGTTTAGTTTAATTGAAATATAACAAAATGACATGTGAAAAAATGGAAGATCAAATAAAATATATTTTATTTTATTTTATTACAAAAATAGATTATAGCCAATGTACATGCAAACTTGAATTAATTTTATTTATCTAAATTTGATATTTAGAAAAAAATAAATAAAAACATGTGAATTTTAAATGCATAAATTCAAAAATAAAATTCATTTCACTATCATTTTTTGTGACAATGAGGAAGCTTGATCTATAGAAGTAGCTTAACATGTGTGAAATTAGGGTTTAGGGTTTAGGGTTTGAGGATGACCCTAATACAAGCAGGGTTTGAGGATGACCAGCTTCTGGATCTTGGCTGCTTGACTTGCCTTTACCACATATGCATGATAATGTGATTAGCAATTGGCAGGAAAACCCATTGAAGAGTGCATTCCCTCCCAACCAACAATCACATTTTGAGCCTCAGTCTTAATGGGTTGAAGCTCCATACCAGACTTTGGTTGGTATGATTCCAGGATACTAGAATTCAGTCAGAGGAAGCAAGCAGAGTCAAATTTGGGACACTTGATTATAAATTGGGATATTTGATTGTAATGTGCACTTTGATTGTGAATTGGGACACTTGCTTGTAATGTGCACTTGATTGTAAATTGGGACAAGCAAGACATATGTGGCTATGACAAGTTTTGAGAGTTAAACTTGTGTTATTTGAGCACTTCTGAAACCAGGAGTTGAAGAATTCCACAACATCTTGGAGTTGTCATGACTCAATGGCTTGCATTCCTTTGTCTGCTCCAAAAAATGCTACAATGTGAACCAACCATGTGCAACAACTTTTGTTTTGTCAGGGAAGTGGGGACTGAGTCTGCGTGTCTGTGGTTTGTTTGAAGGAGGAGGTTTTGAGACTGGTGGAAGAAACCACAACATTTTCTTCCAATGCATGGCAGGTTTGCTTTTCTCAAAAGAACATAAGCTTCTTGGCAAAGCAAGTGGCATCAGACACACTGCAGTATGTTCTGGCATCTGTCACCCAATATTGTATGTTTGTTGACATCTCTTTCCATGGTAAGTAGCTTGCTTGAAATTATTTTCCCCCAACAAACTTTTTGTTTTTTTCAGAACTAGCAAATACTTCAGAACATAACAGATCTGTTTTGAAGCACGTAAACAAAGAATGGGGAAATGTTAGGAGTGGCACCTTTGAGAAATGGACAGGCTGCTTTCAAGTGGCTTCTCTCTCCTTGGATGCGAGAAAATGAAGGTGGCTATTATCGACTCTGTGCAAGTCAAAACCGGGCACTTGGGTTTATAAGTTTTGTGTGAGAAAGAGGGTGGGGAGAAATGTAAGCAAAATAACATGTCTTATTTTGCTTGCATTTCTTCTCCACAAACGGAAAGAATTTACATCTTGCCCAATTCCAAATCTTCGTCGAAGCTAAATTTACTATCAATCCAATCTATTACAAGTTGCCTTCTTTCCATGTCATCCAATATGATGTAATACTTAAGACTATAAAACATTGAAAATAAATGAAAATGGAAATGTCACACAACCAAGAGTTTAAAATTATTAAACAAATTTTATATTGAATTTATTATGAATCTAGTTATTTTCTCACAATCTCATATTTTTTCAAAGTTTCACTCGTTTAAACATCTAAGAACAGTGACCAACATGCAAAGACATGATTGTGTGAAATGCCGTGGTCATCGGGTCACATGTGTTGGTATGACTTGAACCCAATTTTTTTGGGTGTTTCTTCCAAACTTTGTGAAGGATCAGCACCAAGTGGAGCTTCCTTTTAAGGTGGTAATTTTGTCACATCTCCACTTAATAAGCATGATCCAATGATTTTAGCACAACCAGAGTTGGAGTCAAGTTACGTCCTTACATAATGAAGACCATGGCAACACACAAAAATACAAAACAGGAACTGAAACACCAAACATAAAAGGAATTCACTGCACTTGCCAAGTCTAGTAAGTAAGATCAGCTGCACCCACAACCCCCTATTTGGCCCTCTACCAATATTGATTGTAGAGTGTTAATTGGACAAAATAATGTGACGGATTATTTAAATGTTACAACATGGGCCAATAATTATGGGTGACCAATCAAAAGCAGTCATTATTTTTTACTAGGCCTTGTGGAGATCACTCTATCCTCGACAAACATATGTATAGTCCAAACCCATTTTTACACTATTTGAAGCCATGTACTACTTCATCCACAGTATCACGTACATACAGGCCATTTTAATGTTGCCAGTGGAGCTGCTCTAACACATTGTATTAGCCCATTTTTTAAAAAATTGGTGAAATTTCTCCGAAAAGAGAAATTCAAAATAAAAGATACAAAATGAAGTGAATTTTGGATTTATTTTTTACTCACCAGAAGTGAGGGTACAAAAAAAATAAAATAAAATTGCCTGCTTTCTATATGTGATTTTCCTTCTACATATGTGTCACAAATATAAAAGGATGATAAAAGTTTTGCACTTCATATATGGTTTATAACCAGATTTGGCTAAATATTCCTAGGGATGGTCATCAGTTTTCTTACATCTTTCTTTCTATGGATGATCATCACTTTGGCTTAAAAAAAACAAAAATTCCTAAAAGAAAGAAACACTGTAAAGTTGCCTACAAATCTGATGTAGGCTGAGCTCACATAAAAGCTATAGTGTATGATGCATTCGAGCAGCTTTGGTCAATAATTTAAACTATTCCTTCATATGGGACTAACTTTGCAAGATGAACGACATTTATTGCAAACCTCCAATTTGCCATCACTTGCTGCCTGGAGGAAGAGGAGGCGGTAGCAAAATTATTTGCCAGAGTGAACCAGCAGCCACCCACAGGTCACCATGCAGGATGGATGGTGTGAATATGGGGAACATGTTTTCATTGAATTTCTGTCCCAGACATCACCACTGTGTTTAGCTATGTCCTAACCATCCACATGCATCTACCTGCCTAGTAGCCACCAAGTGACTTACCTACTTACAAAGTAACCGCTTGCATTCACTACCCACCTGCTGACAGATGATACTTACATAGACTGTGTTAACAATGTTGATCGATTATTGACATTTTTGTTCCATTGAACAAGAGCTCCCCCACGGGTTATGAAATATTGAGCGATAACCCATTGTACTAAGCGTCTCAATAAGGTGATAGCACACCAATGAGCAAGAGTTCCCCAGTTATATTACATACTTTGTTGCCTTCTGACATTCTTTTTTACCTCCAGAATATCTTTATGCATGCACCTGATGGCTGGTTGGCTCAACCTCATAACTCACCCTTTTCAGTGTCCCATGACTAATAAGCTTGATGCTCCTGTACAATCAATTATGTCTAGTACCCAACTCGAGCACACTTGTTGCAGTGAATAAGTCCACACTCACAGTAACCAGAGTGCTCGAGCTTGTTAGATAGGTAGTCTATAAAAAGGTCTGGAAAGTGGATGGTGGTGCACAGGTGGGTACTTCAAATGTACGCCCATTTGGCTGTTTGTTACTCCTAAATGAGTTCTGCCAAAATTTTCATTATTGAGGAGGCAGCTCTTAATGCAAACACCACACTACAACTAATAATTAAGCAAGTGCATCATCAATAATACCAAAAACCCAAAAAGCACAACACAACAATGCAATCTTCCTGTCTGTGAAAATTTCTGAACTTGCATACATCAATGCTGTGTTGCATGATTGTCCTTGACTCTGAATACCAGCCAACTAGTTCAAATGTAGCGCACAAAAAACAGCAAAAGAATTAAGGATTTTGCAATTAAGGATCTGTTTGAAACCAAGCAAGTGCCTCATTATTGGCTAATGGTTCTGTCCCAATATGGCAAGTTTAAACTTCAAACCAGAAACAGTTAAAATTAGGGACTATTCCATTGGGTTCCTGAAAAATAAACTCATAATCAGGGATTTTATTTTATTTATTGGGCTTGGCTACCAAGGCAAGGATATTGTGTTTAGATTCATTATAGAGTATAGTAGCTTAAGGCATTTTGGCCCATACTAGGTAATAATAAATAATAGGTCTATTTTTATATGAGGATTTTTGAAAGATGACATTTTGGCTCGTGTTGAAACTTGAGGTTAGTTATAGAGTTATGATATCTTGAAGGATTTTGGTTTCTTTTAGAGGACTCTTTTGAAGATAACTTTTTTGCACGTTGAAATATTTGAATTTCCATAATTCTTGTTTTGCCTTAAGATACTTTTCAATGTTAGAGAAAAAGAGAGAAGTAGTTGGACTTGAAAATGAGGTAATTGTCTCTAAAATTGTCCTTGAAAAATGTCCACAGATGATAGAAAATGGCTTTGGAATTGTCCATCATCAAATGCTTATTAAAGTGCAAAATTCATGATTTTTGTAAGTTTAATATCATTCATGGTTCTCTGGTGTCAAAAGTTGTGTCAGGTATTTAGTGCAAAACATTGCATGTTGTTAGGTTGTATTTTGTTGGTGGAATCCATTTGCTAGTTGCAACATTTATTAGTTTGGAGAGTGTGAAAGCTTTAGAACTTTTAATTTTGTTTGAAGTTTTCTAATTCTAGGCCCCCCTCCAATTTCAAATTATAAAACTTTCCTGCATTTCTATCAGCAAAATTCAGGATATTTTAGCACAAACATTGTATTTATTGCAAAATATTAATGTTTTTGGGGTAGGTTTAAGTTGGTTGTTGGAAATCCTTTTGTAGGTGTGACATGGTTAGTTTTGGATAGTATGGCACAGCAAAAATATTCATAATTCTTGAGTGCAAAAATTTCATGACTTTATAGTAGTGCACTTGAGAGTTCTCATGGGTCCCTTCATCATCAACAATTGCACAAAAGGCTTTTCTAGTGCACATCATTCTCACAAGTTTTATGATTTTAGGGTTTTGCATAAAATTGAATCAAATTAGACTTCAAGGTGGGTTTTGTGAAATTTCATGATACAAAACCCTAAACCCCAAAGTCACATCCAATTGGACTTCAAGGTGGGTTTTTGCAAATTTCATGATACAAAACCCTAAAATCGCATCCAATTGGAGTTCAAGGTGGGTTTTGCAAATTTCATGATACAAAAACCTAAAGTCACATCCAATTGGACTTCAAGGTGGGTTTTGCAAATTTCATGATTACAAAACCCCAAAGTCACATCCAACTCGACTTCAAGGTGGGTTTTGCAAATTTCATGATTAGAAAACCCTAAAATCACATCCAACTCGACTTCTAATTGGACTCCACACCTTGTATGTGATCAAAGACAACTTATAAACCTCGAGACTGTTGAGAAGAAGAAAAGAATCAATCAATTTTTGAAGGAAAAAGAAAATTCCCACTCAAAATATAAACCAACATAATTAGCATGCTTGTTGTCCATATAGAAGCAAAATGCTTGCTTTGTACAACAATAAGAGAATACATAAATACATACATAAGAATACATTCATAGATGCATGCATATGAGTTCTTATGCGATAATCATACGTTTACGAGACGTACATGTACATACGCGTAAACACATACGAGTACAATGTGAGATACATAGGTGTATATACGTGAACGCATACGAAAGAATACGTACATGCCGCGAGTAGAGAAGGAAGCGCGAGAGTCGAGAAAGGAAGCAAGGAAGCAAATCACGTCCGGAAATCTTTTTCGAGAAAAGTCGAGAAATTTTCCGCCAAAGCTCGACAATTCGGATCAGCCGCTGGTGCAGTCTCAAAATCCAGTGTACTCACTTCTTACATTGCGAAGAAGAAGAAGAAAAACAATCGAAGCTAAGAAGACTTGTAGATCGACATGAATGAAGAAGAATCGGAAAATTAGGGTTTCAAGAATGCAACAGTTTGGTGCCTGAATTGCAGAAGAAGAAACTCGGGCCGGTGGGGATGCAGAAAGAAGAAAGGCAATCATCTGCATCGAAATGTTTTGTTGTTGCAGGAAAAATTTGTTGGGTGATGGGAAAAAGAATTGGATTGGAGACGATCTGAGAGGGAAAAAACACAGACAAGGTGTTATGTTTTCTGGTTTTTCTACAGAAGTTTGAAGCTGGAGCTGATGCCGAAAGACTTTCGTGGGAGATGAACACTTGGGGGACTTTGTAGTCTTTTCATCTTCATCAGAGTTTCTTCGTGTTGGGCTTCGGTCTCTGCCAGTCGAATGCTCATGAGGTAGAAGCGGTCACGAATCTCCTGGAGCTCTGATGCTTGTTCCTTCACTTGCAACTTGAGCTGTTGCAAGAGCTCCTCCCGCGCATCAACAAGATGAGCATTGCCTGCAGTGGTGGTGGTGGTGGTTTTCACTGCGGTTTGTAGCTGCGATCTGTACAGATTGTTGACCTCCATGGCTTCTGCCAATTCAGTTTCCAGCGTGACAATCCTCTCCAGCATCTTGCTGCTCTCCGCTTCTGTTTCTGCTTCCTCTGGTACTAATCTTGTGTGCAGCAATTGCTCGTTGAGCTCTTGGAGATGATGAACTTCTTTCTGTAGCATGTCCTTTGTGCTGAGCTGAAACTGGAGCTCGCGTTCTCGTTGGGCTAGCAAGGTGTTTTGCTTCTGTAGCCGGGTGAGCTCCATCTGGAGCTGTTCCATCATGCCTGAGTTCTCGCCTCCTGCTAGTAGTTGCTCGTTCGCCAGTTCCAAACACTCGATCTTGTCCAGGAGATCGTTCTCCCTCTCTTGAAATTCCTGCTTCATTGCCTCCATGTCCATTGCTTGCGCCGTCATCGCTGCCTCCAGGAGCTTGTTCTTCTTGCGTATGTCGTCCATCTCCAGCTCTAGCATTTTCCTCTCATCTGTTGCGCTGCCAAGAGACCGTGGCAGTAGCAGCTTCGAGGACACGGCCGCCGAAGAGGTCGCGTCTGTGAGCACTAGTGCCTCTTCAGCTACAACACTAGTCGTCTTCAAGCTCTCAGGAGCTACGTCCTCGACTTGATCTTGCTGCTCTCGAGCCGGGATTCTAAACTGCTTCTGCCAATATGTCACACGCTTGATATCCGACACTTGATCAGCCGCGTCCACTGCTGCAGACGACTGTTCCGCAGCCCGGTGCTGCTGCTGCTGCTGAGCTTCAGCTTCTTCAAGGTCAAGCTCATGGGCTCTGCTCCTCATATCTTCTTCTTCTTCTTCCGGAAAATCGTAGCCTAGTGCAGCAAGATCTCGCGGGATCTCCAAACCCATGAGCTTCTTTGGCAACGGCAGCTCCTGCACACCCTCTAGTACTAAGTACTCCTCCGAACTACTCTCCTGCATTCTACCAGAGATCGCAGCAGCTACGTCGCGAACTGTAACAAAGCTTGCTTACTGCAGATCACATGAGAGATCAGGACTAGTAGTACTGATCATGATCACTAGCAGCTAATCCTTCCTTCCACAGCTCAAGAACAAAACTGCTGCAGCGCGCTTGTTCTTCCAGTATATTAATCTAGTTGCTACAACAACAATCACTCAAGTGCACTTCCGCCTCGCTCATCAACAACAACAATGTGTACTCCCAGAACAGCAGCTTCCTTGAGCTCATGTGAGTCGAGGGCTTCCGGCATCTAGCCCGACTTGCACAGCTGCACCCAATCTGAAACTCCACATGCAACACTCACTCGTCTGTCTATGATCTGCTGCTTGTTACAACAGCAACCCATTCTTCAACAACAACCAACGACAAAGTCTATGTATCTATCTATCATCACTCCAGGCTGCAACTTCCCGCGAGAACTGATCATCCGGCCTCCTGCTGCAACCACCGCCACAGCTAGCTGCACGGCACGCAATCTTCTGAACTTTAGAAAATCGGCCAACAAAAAAAGCATTCGATTCAAGTTACATCACATTGTCGACTAATCAGCGAATCCAACATTAAGAATGCGCGCTCGATCGATCTGCCAGCAGGAAATCCGCCAGCGAGCGAGCGAGCGAGCGAGGCTACATCGGAAGCAAGCAAGAGGAGCTGCAGTCCGAGAGCGAGAGAGAGCGAGCGAGCGGGCGCGAGGTCGGGCGGGCCTCGAACGACCGTGCGGCACAAGACATTCCAGGCTGTAATTCAGCTCTGGCAAATTCCAACAACAGTGGTCGTCACTTTTTTGGTCCCCAGTTTTGGACTCCCATAACCTCCCCACCCCCAAAAAAATATTAGCCTGAATGCACTAATCAGTAATAATATACATAATCAGCACTAGCATTATCCATTGTTGGCCTTGCCTACCAAGGGAAGGATATTGTGTTTAGGTTCATCAAAGAGTATAGTAGCTTACGAGATTTTGCCCCCTAGAAAGTAGGTTTATTTTTAAACAAGGATTTTTGAAAGGTGATATTTTGGCTTGCGATTGAAAAAACTTGAGATTAATTATAGAGTTATGATATCTTGAAGGATTTTAGTTTCTTTGAGAGGATTTTTCTGAAGATTATATTTTTTACATGGTGAGATATTTATTTGAATTTCCATAATTGTTCTTTTGCCTTAAGAATATATACTTTTTTTTAATGTAAATGGCAAGGCCAACAGTGTGACACACACACCCCTTGTTTTGGTGTTTTCAGAAACAATTCCAAGCTTTGCTCTGGCTGTGAAAAACTCAGGTCCAGTTGCATCTAAATCACACACAGCTTCTTATTATTATTATACCACATGGTGTATCATCAGAGAGTGTTGTCCAATCATAGTAGTACCTTGGCAGCTTTGACAAAACTAATTATATTATTTGTAAAAAAAAACAAAATTTAAAATTCTGAAAAAAGAATTATTAATATTAATATTAATATTAATATTGTTCCTCAAAAGAACTACAACATTCGGTGACCAAAACAGGGAATCTTTGGGAATATTCAAGAATAAATTTATTATTTAAAAACATGGAAACTTGGAAATTAATTAGTTATTGGACTGACTGACATCATGTGTTGATGAAGCTGCCCTTGGACTCTAGTATAGCAAATCACCTGCCTGACTAGGGTACAAAGGGGGACCTGCCTTTTGCCTTTCTGAAAAAGTAGTACTTGTTGTTTGTTGGCTTAGAATAAGACATTTGTGCTCAAAAAAAGCCTGCAACAAAGGGTTCTGGTTCTTGCAAGAGCTTGGTTGCACGGTTTGGAAGCCCTGCAACAAATTCTTGCAAGAGCTTGGCTGCACGGTTTGGAAGCCCTGGAACAAAGGGTTCTGGTTCTTGCAAGAGCTTGGTTGCATGGTTTGGAAGCCCTGCAACAAAGGGTTCTGGTTCTCGCAAGAGCTTGGTTGCACGGTTTGGAAGCCCTGCAACAAAGGGTTCTGGTTCTTGCAAGAGCTTGGTTGCACGGTTTGGAAGCCCTGGAACAAAGGGTTCTGGTTCTTGCAAGAGCTTGGTTGCACGGTTTGGAAGCCCTGCAACAAAGGGCTCTGGTTCTTGCAAGAGCTTGGTTGCACGGTTTGGAAGCCCTGGAACAAATGGTTCTGGTTCTAGCAAGAGCTTGGTTGCACGGTTTCGAACCCTGCAACAAAGGGTTCTGGTTCTCGCAAGAGCTTGATTGCACGGTTTGGAAGCCTGCAACAAAGAGTTCTGGTTCTTGCAAAAGCTTGGTTGTACGGTTTGGAAGCCTGAAACAAAGGGTTCTGCTCCTTGCAACAGCTTGGTTGCACGGTTTGGATTCCAGCATAGGGGCTTGGTGAACTGTGACGGTGTCGTTCATTCCTTAGTCTGGTTCGGGATCAGAACCAGAAGGCACCGAAACAAAACCAGCCTTGTTCGTCTGGTTCCAAAACCAGAAGGAACCGAAACAACAGAAACAACATTAATAAATATGTTCGAACGGTGGGGTCAACCCCCCCTTGTAACTTGTGTGACCCCACATGAGGTACATACATACATAAAACTTTGTGTTTCACGGAATGAAAAGCAATCTCCGTCCCCCCTTTTTTTTTGAGTAATTATTACCAAGTCCGATATACAGCACTTACCTACTCGAAACCCGACTCTGTAGGTGGAGAAGAAACCGGAGACGGACATTGGATGGGGTTTACCCCCCCCCCCCCCCTTTAGTCCAAAAGAACCAACAAATGTTAATAACCTACTTGGATGATTAGATTTTCATCCAAGTAGGTCATCAATCCTTAAAACCTTTTTAAATTGAAAAAATAATAACATAAAAATAAAATAATAAAATAAAATAATAATAATTACATAAAATAAAAAACAAAAAAACCCTATAACTAGTCTACCTAGACAAAATTAAGGTTCTCAAGGTGGGTATTGTAGTTTAAACATTAGGTTATGGCATATATTACACAAATAATGAAAAATTTACAATATTAATGTTAGATATTATATATGCCACAATAAAATACCAAATGGATGATATTTGGATGATATTCTCTGTCCAAATATCATCCATCCCAACCCAGCACCCACCAGTGTACCATTGATTGCAAACCCATTATCATTGAGTTATGGATGGAACCACAACTGGGTTACTACTGCCTTGGTAACCTACCATGTAAGCCCTTCCTCACATTACCTACCTAGGTAACCTTTGTGAGTTAACCTTTGTGAGTTCCCTAGATTATAGATAAGTGCTTGGAGAACATACGTGGTTACTATGTAAGTAGATAAGGCACTTGGGTTAACAGATACATGGAGATGGTTAGAACTTAATACATAGCTATCGACCATGGTTAGAGAACATACATGGTTACTATTAGATAAGGCACTTGGGTTAATAGGTAGGTAGGTAGATACATGGGGATGGTTAGAACTTAATACATAGCTAACCAACCATGGTTGGAGAACATATATGGTTACTATGTAATTAGATAAGGTACTTGGGTTAACAAGTAGGTAAATACATGTGGATGTTTCGAACATTAGTACATAGCTAACGAGCATGGTTAGAGAGAAAATACATCCATGGCAAATAGATTTTGCTCTCCATACTTGAAGTGTATGGAATGCACTTGATGATTGCAAATGTGCATTATTTAGTGGAAAAGGAAAAAAAAAAAAAGAAAAAAGCTTAAGGGTTTTTCACAAGGTAGTTCAAACAAAGGAAATCGAGAGTCCAAACTTAAACCCAAAAATGCCTAGGGTTACCAAATGAACCAGCAAACCAATCCCAATTAGGGTTCATAGTACATACATACATACATACATACATACTCTGAACATCTTTACCATGCCTCTCCCAACCCCTCCCCAATCCATCCCCCAGAAAGCTTTGCCCAACCCATTATTTTATTTCTGCCCAGGGGGGGCCCGGGGTGTGTCTTTCCTTGGGGGTGGTGATTTAATATGGCCATGTGAATGGTCAGAAGTGGCTAAAGCACGGCCAACTTTTGGGGCTGCAAAACGGTGCCGACTAGAGTGGATGGTACAAGCAACTATTGTAAAATATGGTGCAATCTTATGAAATAAGTCATTTCATATGGGGAGTGTCATATTGACGGGTACACGAAACCGTTGTAAAATGTGCGCAATTGTATGGAATAATTTATTTTTATATGGAGTGTCATACTCATGGGTAAAGGACCCATTGGTACCTAACGCAAAACAAAAAGAAAAAAAAAAAAAAAAAAAAAAAAAAAAAAAAAAAAAAAAAAAAAAAAATAAAAAAA
>Ga0116231_10000911_pt1 | contig 56997 bp, 29 predicted proteins | sample S1TSphgellanicum_2_FD_89695 | JGI IMG/M metagenome (GOLD analysis project Ga0116231, IMG submission 89695) | Host-associated microbial communities from peat moss isolated from Minnesota, USA - S1T2_Fd - Sphagnum magellanicum MG | ecosystem: Host-associated > Plants > Peat moss > Unclassified...
ATCTTAGGTTTCTGTAATTTTTTTAAAAACTTAGAAATTGAAGAACCTCTGTAACTAGACTGGCTTTTATTAACAAAAATTCTGCATTAAAGAACCTTTTGTTCTCAGGGGTTATTTGAAAAAAATCAGAATTTAAGGTACACTTAATGTTAAATTCTCAAATCACTTGTCATCTTTTCCTCCTAATGTTCCATTTTGTTATTACTACATTTGTTATTATAATTATTTTATTTATTAACTTAATAATTAAACTTATATATCTTTGAGAATTGACTTGAAAAAACCACCGGCTATGAGGTTCCAATTCTAAGAACTACCCAACTTTGGATTATAGTATCAGACTTCACCTTTATAGTTTTAGGGTTTATTTGGTTCCTCTATTGATTAATTTCATCATTCTTTTTTAAAAGTGTAAACTTCCGTTTGATTTGTTGAAATTGGGATGAAATCTTGATCTCTGTTTCATATAGATTGTTTTTATTGGGTTTTTGGTGTCTTGTTTCTTTCTATTTTTCAATGCATTTTTTTATTTCTATAAGTAAAAAGTTAATGTTATTTCTATTTTTTGTGAAATTTTTCTATGTCAACTTTTTTCATTGGTGTTCCATTGAAAAATTCAAATTCTTTTTCTTCAATTATGAAATCCATTTCCAAATTACTATCTTAAGTCTATCTCTTATTTTGTATCACAAACATCACATTTTACTCCTACACCTATTACTTAGGTCTTTCAAACCATGGTTTGAAGTTTGAATGAAACACAATGAAAAACCTAGGAGGCTGTTTAGTCAGCCAAAAGGGTTTTGGAAATTTTGCATGGATGAATTTGAAATTGATGACATTATGAAGGAAAGTTGAATCATATATTAGGTATTTCAAAATTATACATGAATAAAAGTGAAACATTTGGATGAAATTGAGTTGTATTAATATTGAGGATGCGAGGGATTAAGGTTAATTTGTAGATGACAACAATTGGATAAAACTAACACATATCAAAGTGAAAAAAAGTTGATAAGCTAGAGGAAAAAATGATGACATCACTTAATCATGAAACGGAGAGAAACTTAATGACATGAATAAGATTATGCATGTGAATAAAAAAATCCACCACATGTATGACCTTAGACCATATAGGTCCAAATAAACAAAAGTTGACATGGATGAAATTACAATGTCATGCCCTAACTAAACACACATCTTTGTGAAGTCAAAGACATTGTTCATGACTCTACATCCAACTTTCCCTCCATTCTTAAATCACATGTATTAATAAAAACACAAAATTATGAAAACATATAGATGATGCTAGGAAGGAACAAGACACTGATAATCTCCTTTCTCCTTAATAAAATAATAATCCAAAACTAAAAAAAATTCACCCATTCACACTAATATTCATTAAAAGTCGACATCAATGACAATAAAATTATTTTAAAAAATAATCTTACTTTGGGTTTGATTATGGTCCTCATCATACCCATTCTTCTTCTTTTTTGGTGGGTTATCAATAAAGTCCATGAAAGTAAGGATCACTCCTCAAAACTAAACCTAAGGATGAACTTTCAAAAGTGATTACCATAGTTTCTTTTTTTTATCTAGACTACAATGTATCTTGATTATGGTCAAATAAATTAGGAGATTACCTAAGTAGAGGGTTAATTAGGTTAGGTTTTAGTTACCTCACTATCTACCTATGAGTTATCTACCTATATTTATTTTTTATTTATTTATAAACTACCTACTCACCCACCCACCTACCCATGGGTTACCTATACTTACTTATTCATGGGTATTTACCTACCTACCTATCTACTTATGTAAAACAATAATGATGAAAAGCTTACATAGGACCTACCTAGAGACCTATTTAAGAAATTATGTACGGTCTACCACCAACCTACCTAGGGGTTAGTTAATAAACTACATAAAGCCTACCTAGGGGGTTATAAAATTCTTGCTAAGTTAGAGGACATCTAAAGATTACTGTGAAAGGTTTATTTAGGTAATATAAGAGATACTTTAGGATTACTAAAGAACACCTAAGGGACTATCTAGGTGATAGGCTAACTAAGATAAAAGCCATAAAAAATCTATGTAGAGGATTACATAGAGACTATTTAGGGACCTACCTAAATTAGGGAATATTTGAAGACTATTTAAGAACATTTTTAGGTTTCATAAGTTGTTCTTTGGATTGTAATTTATGTAGTTAATTCCCAAATAAAAATTAAGAATGATTCATGCGTTGCCTTTTTCAGATTTGTGTTTTTTCAAAAAACAATTCCCCACACCTATGTAAGTAGATTGTCAATACCTTCTACACGAATTTGCATCCCATTTTTTATTTAATTAAAAATTTTCAATTCAATTCAAGTTGCCTCCAAATGTTAAACTAACTAACTATCTTAAATAGCCACAATGTAAAAAATATCCTTCTAACACCACCACAATTTATCTCATAAGGTTTGTCGAGAATTAAATGGTCATAACTAGTGTTGGCCAATTATTATTTTTCACAAGAATGTTTAAGTCTAGGTTGAGATGTTTTCTAAAAACAAAAACCCCTTGGTTTTGAGCCTAAAGAATATTTTCAAAAATTTTAATCTAGCAGTCTTAATGGTGAATCAAAGTTTAAAGCTAGGTCCTACATGAACCCCAAAACCCTAGAACTTCAACATAGGATTTTAAAACCTTGAAACCTTAGACATTATCTAAACCTAGGACCCTAACACCTTCACCTAACCCTAAGAACTAGACCTTGTGAAAAATCTTTAAGACTTGTTAGGTTCAGTTCTTTATTGGTCTAGATCCATGAAAATTCATTGGGTCTGATCTTAAGGCTAGGTTTTGGTCCATGTAGAATTGTTGGGTATGGTTCTTGGTTGGTTCTAGGTCCAAATAGAATTGCTAGGTTCAACTTTTATAATTGAATTTGGATTTAGACCCACCTAAAATCGATCAACATAATTGGTCATAACAAAAAAAAAACAAGGTTTGGTTGTTATATTTCTAAATATCATTGTATTTATATAAAGTTTTTAAAAACATTATATTTTTATGGCTAGAAAATCTAAACTTGTTTTTTAAATGAAAATTCAAGTTTGAGATTTAGTTTCAACGATGCAACTTTTTGAGTCCAAACCCTAATTTGGCTTCAACAAAATTTTGAACCTCTAGTTTGGATACCCCAAAACTTAACTTAGAACTTGAACTTATTCAATATCTTGAACCTTCCAACATAGATTACAAGTTACAACTATGGACTAGGTACCTAGGACGCGAATGCACATGTTACAAATAATAGTTTAGGTGTGTGAGTGTCGAGACTATTCATGGTAACTTGTGTGCTCAAGCTGGTTATTAAACATAACTTATAATGCAAAGGCTTGAAAGTGACATTATAACCCTTTTCTCCATGGATGAAAAGTCTTAGAAGTTTTAGCCTGTGGACGAGTAAGAAAACATGTAATGTCCTTCCCTCTCAATGGAATAAAAGTCATAACTTACATCTATTTAGATGGAGTACACAAGGGAAAAAAAAAAGATAGAAAAGCGATTATGCATCACAAATGACTAGAGGAGCACTAATCAAAAGCTTGAAAACCTTTGAATTGTAGGTTAGGTAGGGTATATTCCAGTGTTCGACAATTTTAAAAATGAAGGACATATACTCATCAACTATCAACCTAGGTATATATACACTTACCCACCAATTATCAAAAAAATAAAAAAAACGATATTGATATATAACCATGATTGGAAAACATTAAACAATAGTAGTGAATTAAATGCAACATTGGGTTCCATGCAATTATAACATAATATAGTGTTATGCCCGACAAAAAAAATCAATTTTTTTTTACTATACTTACATAATGATTAATGCTTGAAATTTTATCTTTTTTACATTATTTTCAAAGGAGAAAAACTAATGTAGTGATTAAAATCCCCCCCTACAACCCTAAGGTCTTGGGTTTGAACCTTTTTTTTTTAAAAAAAATCATCCACAAATAAAATGGATGAAATTAAATTCCCCTTGAACAATTTTTTAAGTTGGTTGCACAAGAATAATTTCTTCCTAGAAAACCATGTACCTGGGGGAACAAAGGCTAAAATTGCTTGAAGGTACAAGAAAAAAAAGGTGTTGTTTCATGGGGAATAACCACGTTTTTGGGGGAAAAAAAACTTAAAGGTGAAAGCACATTAAGGTGTAACACTTTAGGCACATGTGGAAGTCTATAATTACTTAAATTAACACTATGAAAGTAATGTGAAGGTAGGATATTTTGAATCACACAAGTCATTTTACAAGTTATCATTAGAAATTTATTATACAAAAAATTCAACATTAGTTTACCTTATGGCTTATGGAGAACTCAAATTTGAAAGATGAACTTTTAAACTATTACTTTCAGTAAATAAAGGATTTAATAAGAAAAAACTTGAATACAAGGTACATTGAAAATCTTGGTCATCAAAATCCTTCCAAAAAGTTGTCCTTGGTATCAACATTACCACATCATATTACCATTGAATCCTTTGCTCATTAGAAAACATCATATGAAGGTTCATGGATTCCAAATCATTGATTATGGATTGTTATAGGTTTTTAAGTATTCCCTTGAAAGTCCATTATGTTATGGCTATTTAAAAACTATTCACAAAATTCATCACATGGCCAATTACAAATCCCAAAATCTTGCAAAATTGTTTTGTGACAACATTTTATGGAGAGTGTAATGTCCTTTCACCTTTAAGTTGCTCCTTGGGGTTCTTTAAGCTCCTCCTTTGGGACATGATTGTTCCCTAGGGAAAAAAAGACTTGAATTATTCCCCAAGGCAACTTAAGTTCCTTCTCCTTAAGGACATGATTATTCCCCGGGGAAACAAATATTTAAATTGCTCCCTAGGGCAATTCAAATTTTTTTTCCCTAGGGACATGATTGTTTTTCAAGGAAAAGAAATTTAAGTTATTCCCCGGGGGCAACTTAAACTCCTTTCCCCTATGGACATGATTATTCCTTGGGAAAAATGCAATTTTCATAAGGAACAATGTTTTCCCCAGGAAAGGCCCAAGTTCCTTGGGGAAACATATGTTCCGAATCTTTTTGTAATCACAACCATCTCATATCCATTTTTATATGGGCTTGTGACCTATCATGAGAAAAGTCTTGAGGAGAACTACAATTTTGTAATTGGAATAACTTTAATTAGAATTCATTTGAAAACGTTACAATCACATTAAGTTTTGGACACATTTGTTTTCCAAGGAACATGGTTGTTCCCTTGGGCAACTTAAGGCCTTGCTCCCCTGGCACATGGATGACCCCAAAAAGTAACCATGTCCCTCAAAGAGAAAAGGAACAACCATGTCCCTTGTGGAAATAAGGACCTAAGTTGCCCCAAGGAACAACCATGTTCCTCGTGGAATAAATGTGTTTGAAATTTTGTGTGATCGTAACTTTTTCATACGGATTCTAATTGAAGTGTTTTCGACGATAAAGTTGTAGCTCTCCTAAAGACCTTTTTAATTATAGGTTGTAAGCCCATATAAAAATGAATATGAGATGTTTTTGGTCTCAAGAAAATTTGAAACATATGTTTCCTCAAGTAACTTAGGCTCTTCCTTGGGGAAAGTTCATTACTCGTTGGGGAAGGTGCCTTTTTCCCCAAGGAATTTGGGCACTTCCATTAAAAAATTTATTGTTCCACGAAGAAGTTGCCTTTTCTCTTAGGGAATTTTTCTTGCCCGTTGTGCAAGTTGTTTTTTGAGGTACTTCATTTCTTCCCTAAAGAATTTTTTTGCTCTTTAAAAACTTCATTTTCTTGCATGGGGAACTTACATTATTCCCTAAGACAATTTGTTTGGGATTAAAACTTAATCTTCTTTTCCCTAAGGAAGTTTTTCCCTAAGGGAAATTAACTTTAAAAAATTATTTAAATGTTCTATGCAATTTTTCATCAATTTCACTTATTGGTAAAAACAATTGGGAAAAGGATTAAACCCTGGACTTTTGGGTTGAAGGGAGGACTTTAACCATTATATCACATTTTTTTCTTTGAAAATGTTGTGTAAGAAAGATAGTTATAGCATAAATCATTGTACATGTACATTAAAAAAATTCAATTTTTTTTTCATGTTGGGCATTATATTGCAAATGCATTGAACTTAGTGTCGCATTTAGCTTGTTGCTATTATTTAATGTTTGCCCCCACCCACTAACTTATTTCAATTTTATTCCATAGGCATTACATTTTTGAAAAACCCATAGTTTTTTCTATGTGATATCCAACAAATATTTGCTAAATATCAAGGGAAAATTTTATTAAAAAAAGATGAACTCAATTTTTATGCCATGTAAAACCCTTGGGGGTAACTTTAAACCTACACAAAATCCCCCAACATTTGAATTGGTCCAACTAAAATGAAATAATGGGTGGGTAGCCATGCATACTAACTTTAGGATGGAGCCGAAAATCCAAAAGGTATCAGTTACAAAACCTTCTCTTATAAAAAATCCCCAAACATTTGAATTGGTCTAATCACTAAAAGGAATTATATCTTTTGCAATCAAGAAATCATGACTAGATATCCTAATTGATTACATAATTAAATGTAATCATAGGATATTATTTCAAATATTATGTGGAAAAAGTTATAGTCATATATATTTACTAGTGCATTTGACTAGTAGATAATGATGTGATAATGATAACAATGACATAATTATTTCATTACAAGTTTTCATCCATATGGCATCCATGATTGATGACAAATTGACATAAATGTTCAAAATATCATTTGAAAATGTGATTAGGATAAAATCATTTAAAATATGACTAAAAAATAACTATGCAAACGACGTGAACAAAATGATGTGTCATTACATAGACAATGTGATCATACAATTATTTACAATGATTCAAAGATGACTATTAGTAATTTAATATGAATATAAATAGGCATAATGAATTACAACATGTAAGGAATTCATTTTGATCAATATTAGACATATAGGTAATATATGAACCTTTATCAAAGTTTTTAAAATAGATACTTGATATATAATCCATTTAAAAAATTCATTGTATATAAATCAGATATTATACATTGAAGTAAAATTTAATGGTAAAAGTATCAAATATTATCAATAAATTTTATATTCTAATTTTAAAATAAAATAATATAAAAGTGTAAGAGGTTGGAAATATATGATTTATCTATACATTAATTTTTTTGAATAAATTTAAATAAACATTTATATAATATATGCATATAACTAAATAAATTTATTTTACAAGTGTAAAAAATATATTATTTTACACAAGTATATAAGATTATATGTGTGAAAATGAATAAATTTTATAATTTCAGAAAATTAGTTAAAATTGAATATTTATTATTATTATTCAAATTAAATTAAAATATTTAGATTAAGTTTATACATCATATTCAATATGATTGTATAAAAAAATTATATATATAATTGATTTATGATCCATTAATAAAAATTTTATGTGGATAAATTATATGGATTCATACATTTAAATTAAAAATTATTAATAAAATTATAATATATTGGAAACAAAATTGTATAACATAAATTTCTTAAATCAAATGAAACTTTAAGATATGAAAGATATATTTTATTTATTCGTGTATTAGCCATAAGGTTTTTCCATTTACAAATCTTGTGTTTGAATTAAAAATTTCCAAAAAATGGCCATTGAAATGTTTATTCAATAATAAAATTCAAATAATTTGTTTTGAAGATTTACATTTTTCATAAATAAATTATATAATTGTGTACATTATTGAAGGAAATTTATGAAAAAATTTTCAATTTTTCATTTGGACAAATTATCAATGAGATATGAATTATCAAATTTGAGGTTTTGTGTAATGTTTAAATGAAGTATGGTTTAAATAGAATAAAAATTAACTTATTTACATTACAAGTGGGGTGTCTTGGTGGTAAAAGAGTTGAAAACCATATTTGGGGTCTAAGGATCAAACTTCACAAATGACATTTGTTGTGGTCAACATTGGAATATTGACCAAATATTTTGTGCCTATCTAAATTACCTAGGTTAGGTGGTTACCTATGTGAGCTTAAGTAAGTAAATAAGGTGATTTAGTTAGCCACTTAAATTAGGTTTTAAACCTAGCTTATGTGGTGACACATGTTAACAATTAATAGGATGGAAAATAATTAGATTAAAAAATTGAAATAAAAATATATCTTATTATTTGAATTATACATAATAAATCTATAAAAATAAATATTATAAATTTAAAAAAAATTTTGTCTAATTTTTTTTAATAAACAAAATTTAACAATGATTAAAATATCATTAATGATTTTACATATGTCCTTTATGACTAATGGATGATATTTGTCACATCATTATGCCACATCATGTCTTAAATGACTATTGTCGTAAACAACTTGTCCATAATGACTTTAGGGCTATTAGTCATTTTTGTCTTTTATGATTGGAACATTAATTATAAACTCAGTCCTATATTTCAAGATTTCCACTAGTGAATTGAAACAAAATAGTGCGTGGGAAACCATGCATAGAAACACATTCAATAGCTTGATAAAAACAAATCCACATTTCCACTACTTTTACATTTCCCCCTCAAGATATAACCAAAAACATGTTGAACAATGTAAGCCTTAACTTAGGAATAATCATTTTTTTTTAATTGGCAAAATTTTGCTACAGAAAGAAATTAAAAACTAAAATTGAAAATTAAGTGATTTTATAAGGTTTCTAATTAGCTTAGTATTACCTTGTTCTTACATCCATAATAATGTTTTTTTTGGATAGCAAACAACCAATTCTAATTGTTTATTGGACCATTCATATCATGAAATTGCCCTTTGCCTTACCATTCATGTTAAAAAATTTAAAACTTTGTTTTTAGTATTGTACATTAGATAGAGACTATGATTTAGTCTTAGGACATATTTATCATGGTTAGATGCATCTCAAATTGTTGTGTGATTATTTTTTGAAAAAACTCTAATTTTAGTTTTCACATAAAAAAATATATTTGGAGGTTTTCCATGTGGGGGTTAGAAATTGATTGTTTCAATTTTTAAATCTCTCAATTTTGGTTTTATCACATTTTTTCAACATGAAAAACCTTTTGGGCCAATTCAAAAACCGAATCCAATTCCATATACACACCACACATTCAATGTTAGGGATTGTATAGGAACAAAGTTTTACAACAATTTTTTTTTTAAAAATAATGTAAATACAAAGTTCAATAATTTAGTAAAATTAAAACTTAATTATAAATTTTAACCTAATTATTAATTTTGTAAAAAAATCAATTATCTTACCTAAGATTTTGATCTTGTTTTTATGAATATTTTTCATCATTGCATTTTGATTATTGATCTAACAAAAGACTACTTTTAGGGTTTGATTATGATAATTCCAACAAAATGGTGTCAAATCAAGTCCAATTCACACGAAATTGAACTTTGAACCCTTGGTTTGAACCTTGCGGACTGAATACCTTCACAACAATTTTTGCCATGGTACTAGCTTGAAATTTTGTAGTTGTCATAAAATTACAGTGATCAAAAGTTGTTTCGATTACTATGAAGCTTAGGGCAACCAAACGACATGATTTTTAATTGTATTAATTGTCTTCGAGTAGCTCAACTTCATTTTGGCCTAGGTTGAAGCTAAGTTTACCCTAAGTTCACCCTATTTTGATGTGAAATTGGGCTATGCTTATGTCCATATTGTTGTGTCATGTTGTGACGAATGTCCAAACACTATAATAACCCTATTTAAAAGTAGGTTGAACCTTATGGGAAAAAATAGGTGATTTTCAAGGGCATTTATAAAAAATACTCAGTAATTTTGGACTAGTTTTAAAAGGTTAAAATAAGCAAAAACATACAAAGTATGAACCATGTTTCATTAAACAAAGGTGATGTATAATGAGTATCATAGTACATGGTCTGTTAAAGTCTTAATGACATCCTTTAATTATTTTAAATATAAGAAAAAAATTTAAAATTTGCATGACAACATTTTGGAATTCAAAATTCAGTTTGAATCAAAATAATCCTTATCCAATGTTTAGATGAAAAGGATTGGACAAAATGAATGTACCAAAAAAATAAAATAATATTTTTTTGACAACCACAGGGCTTCATATTTATGGTTCATGAAACATTACCAAACTAAAAAAAACTAAAAAAATATGCAATGTCCATCTATTTCATATGGTAATGGTTTTTTCCTAAAAAGAAGAAATTATTATGCATTTATTGCTAAAAACACAAAAACAACAAATTTTTTGAATGAAATTTCATCCAAATTTTTTAAATTTATAAATGGTCCTAGATTTAATTGATATATATAAATTCAATTCACATTAAAAAATTCATCCAAAACTTCTACCCACAATTTTAATTTTTAAGTACACATGCAAATTTTCAAACTTTGTGATGTATATTATTCTGTCACAAATATATTCTATATGTTCAAATTTTTCAAGGTTTATTGTTTATTTTAAAATAATTGAATAATAATTTAAGTCTAAAGTTAATCAAATATACTTAAAACAAACAAAAATAATGCAAGATGCGATGTCCATACATTATCAAAAGAAATATTTTCAAAAAAATTGTACTTGTGATAATAATATTTGAAGGACTTCAAAATGTGCTTTCACCCAAACACAAAGCTCTAAACCTAAGTCAAAGGAGACAAATGCTTTGATGTCATTTGAGCTGCATATGTTTAATGCAAATTCCATAATTAAGGCAAATCAATTTTCATAGATTGCTTTGAAGGACACTTACCACCACATGGTAGGTAGACCACAAAGCAATAGATTCAAAAATCCATTTCTTTCAATAAGGATATTCACAAATTGACCCAAATCAATTGGATGAAGATGGATCCAATGTCCCATAGATTCCACATTCAGAAGTGGGAACTTTCATTTTCTATTTTTAACTCTTGGTTACTTCAACTTGTCTATTCCAATTTTTACTTGTTTTTTCTTTTTTAACAAAAGATTATTTGCCTTTCATCTTCTTATGATGAGAGGCATCATCCCAAAATAATTATTTCATTTGCATATCAACATCTAGTTACACCTCCCCTCAAGTTGGAATGAAACTATAGATGTTATTGTTAACATAAGAATGAAAGACATGAAAATCTTACCTAACACAAAAGACCAAGATACTTAATCAAGAACATGAACAAGGTGTAGGGAGGCTTGTTCAACTTTCTAGTACTTCGTTGATGGTCCACAACTACAATTGATATTTGTTCTTTGCCCAATAACATTGTTTTCTAGGTTTTTCATTATGAAATTCAAACCCATATCATTATCTTTTCTCTATAACTTTGAGAGACTCAACTTCAAATCTTTGTCCACTTCTTGGAGAAAAGAGGTTATTGCATTTTCTCCATACTTTAGATTCATCAATTTCAAATGCTTAAAGATAGAAATAACAATATTGTCCTCAACCAAAAGTGATGTATTTCTAGAGGCAAACATGTTAAGCATTTGCAATCTAAACACAAGCCCTTCAATCCTCATCCCTTCATGCTCCTAAGTGGAGGCTATATTCTCTTTTATTCTCAAAGTTTTTCTATCAACAAAATGTTATCCACTCCTTTTGGACCCCACAATTTGTAATTGTTGCATGATTTTGACCCAAAGTTCATGGATCCAAATCATGTTCCCTAATTGGTTGCATTGCAATGTCATTTTTTATATATTATTGACTTGCATGGAAGAAACTTCCCTTATTCTTTCCCCACCTTGAATTCCAACCCTAATACTTTCTTCCAAAATGCTTAGAAGGTCTTTTAATGCTACAAGGCAATTGAATGCAATGGGGACTTTAGTATTAAGCAACTCTACTCTTCTTTGCACACAATAAACCATTCTCAATTCCTTTCCCCATTGCTAAAATTTGCAATGGTTTCACATTGTGAAGACAATATACCTTTTGCCAATTCACCATCATTACCTTCTTTTGCAAGCATGCCTAAATCACCTTTTTGCAATACTCCTAAAGAAACATTCCCTTGCTCATGCATCTTCAAATCCCTATTTGCATTGTCCATTTGTTGCTTGGAATCACCCTTTCCAATTACCATGCTCCCCAAATCATTGGGATTATGTTGAACACTTGATAACAAACGTTATTAGATCCTACCATAGTTTTCTTCATACTACTTTCTTCCCCATGAAGCTTGTTCCTAAAGAGATTCTTTCTAGGTGAATGCACACTATGAGGGACCCATTTGGGCAAAACTAGTTTCAATGTTATAATACATGCAATATAATTACTCCAAATATAACACATTTAATCTTGAGTCTCACTTTAGATGTTTGGGGTTTGTCTTTCATTAAGTGATTTCTATCTAATGCTATTTGGAAATTTAAAATAAAAGTTAACAATTCAAATTCAAGGAACCTTGTGTATGTTTGTAGTATACAAATATTATGAAGTTTATATTTCATTTTAGATTACATTAATATTTTGGCTTGAATTAATCATCCAAACACACATTTGAAATGGATTTAATCACAACACCCACCTCACATTTCTTGTCACCATCCATTTAAAAAAATGATTGTTAGTTAAGTTTTGAATTTATCACATATTTATGATCAACATTTTGAAAAAAATTTCATTTGTCATATAAAAATTACTAATTTTTTCACATGATTCAAACTTTGTCTAATCATACGATACTTCAATAATTAGCTAAAAAATAAAAATCAGTTCAATCATTTGTAAAATATATTTGTGTTTTACAATATGATGTTACAAATATGATTTTTGCACAAATATATTTAAACACCACATAAATATGAAATAAAAAAAAGGTAAATTCTTAAAGAATCGACTTCTGTATATTATAGGTTAGCCTAATATACAAAAAATTGTGAAAGTTCCTCTTAATGTTGATATGGTTGAAGTTCAAAAACATCACACTTAGGGGAAAAACAAATTTGCCACACCATAAATGGACCCCTTGTGCACGTTCACATTTTGGAATAAAGGTTTTGGAGTTTTAGGTTTCAAACTTTGGAGTATATCTATGGACTATTGGGTTGTTAGTAGGTGAGGTAATAGAAACAGTTATTGAGCTAACCACCTCAGTTAAGTGTGGTTAGTTAGCAACTGAAACCCAATGAAAAAACCCATTTATCTTTTGGATTTACCCGCTACCCAGCTGATATATAAAAATCAATATACCCACCCAACACTAGATCACACATTATGGATTATTTAACACCAGTGATACCACAATCTGCGTATTATTTAAGAATGGTTGCACAAAGACTGCTTAGTCCAGACTCAGTTTTAGCAAAATCAAGTAGGAATTGTGTAGGCAGATTTTTGTTCGGCAATCTGAAGAAGAAAGCAATCATTGAATGGATGTCACCTGTGGCATAGCATCACTACAATGCAATTTGCAATTCTCATACACGTCCCCGCAAATCAGGATCATGCTATATTGCAGTATTTCCATAGCCAGATGTTTGTTTGTTCAAGCCTCCTCTCCGAATCTGGAATCAGTTACAAACGGGGAACACTCTCAGTTATCAACAATTCAAGCTTACAATCGTTGTTCATATCTTTAACGAGGTTCAATTTCTAAAAGCCCATTCTGGCTGTTGGGTCATAAATCAAATGAGGCAAAATCTGGGATAAAGATCCTTGCAATACGGGCAGGTTTTCAGCTTGATTATATGGAACAGAAATTTGAAGATCATAATACTTTTACATTGTGATTATCTACTCAAACAGGCCAACTGGTAGAACCGAATCTTTATTTGTGACAGCAAGGACTTGAAACGTACCCAAGCTCTGATAACTTCAAGTGTGAAATGGCATAGTCCTCAAAAAACTTGTCCTCATCCTGCATAGAACCTTGTTAAGAAATAAGGGCAACACTTCTCCTCACAGAGGATTGCTGTGTGATCAAGAGCTTGGATTTTCATTTGAATACAAGCTTTGACCAGTAAAAAATGCAACAATTTGAGAAAACTGGACAATTAGACTCCCAAGACTGCAGCAAGACCATTTTCTCAGATCTGAATTTGCCAGACCATGAAAACAGCAACAAACTTGCATATTTACAAGACAAGATAAGCAACACACAAGCACAGTGGACAAAGTGAGAGCAGGCCTCCATCACAAGCTAGCTGCCAGGCAGTCCCTTTTTCATCATTTTACATCCAAAATAGTTGGAGTGGTGATGAAACATAGAAGGTGTGATGCTAACCTTGGCGTACAGCTCAACCAACTCACGTGTCACAGGGTCTTCAAGAAGTGCCTTATCAGAGGGAAGCTGGATCAGACCTTCCTTCTCACCAGACAACAATTCCCTGATGCAGCAAACATTTTCCTTATCAAATCCATAGCCAGTGAGAGAAAAGAATTAAGAGCATTACCTCCCAAACCAGAAAAAAGCTTGTACAAGGATCGATACATTTTGACTCAGGTTTCTGCTACAGGCTGCCAGGACAATTGATGATGCCATAAACATTCCTTGGATTTTAAACTTCAGATCTCATTCTTTAAACTTAGATCTCATTCCAGCTGCTTAGCTAAGAATTGGTGTCCAAGAATTCTGCAACTTGACTTGACAAGTCCATTTCTCAATACCTTCCAACAAGCACAACATATAAGCAACTTAAAAACTAAAAACTCTCACTCACGTGAAATATGTGTTGTCAAACTGGAGAGGGTTTGGGGTCCATGCACCCTCAAAGCCTGACCTATCCTTGTGGCACCTACCCTGGCACAACCAAATCAAGTGGGTCAGAGATCACAAATGAGACTCAGTTCACAACTGCCTTAACCATACATTTTATCTTCCATCCTGGCATGTTGGTAGGAGTATGCTGTGCAATACCCAAAAAATGGTTTCTCTGTGAGTATTCCCTAAACTCACTAGAAAACTGAGTGATACCTTCAGACATACATGTCTCAATATTATGTTTCAATTGGGGCATTACCAGAGTGTGAGCTCCAGAGAGTGTAACAATGTCCAGATCAGTCAGACCCATCCCATCTTTAAACACAGTGCGAAGATGATCCACACCTGCAGACCAGAAAAATTGAGTCACAAGACTCCAGGTTCAGACTTTTGAAAATGTATTGAACAGACCCAACTGAAATCTGTATTTCTACATTGCAAATCCATAAATGCTTTCTGTCCAACAATGAATCCACAAGATATAATGAGAGGTGGGATGTCAGAAACAGAATACTTGTCCTTGTGTCAACAAAAGTGTCTTGCACACTAGGAACATCAGAGAGCAGACAATAATATATCACTCATAAGAATCAAGAAATCTCCATTCTCACGATTAAGAGCAGACAATAACAACATTTTCCTGCCCCTAAAATGCTATGGTGGAATGTCAGATGGTATTATGAAAGAGTTGATCATCCTTACCTTTGGTGGCATCAGGTAGCCGACCTTCAACAGGGCATACTGCTGCATCCTGGAAACCAAAATCATGGGCTCAATAAGTACAGGTCACAGAATAATTCACAGCCAACAACAAGAATATCAAGACTGTAGATTGAGAAGGTTTTGCACCAAAGCAGAGGTGTGTTCAATCTCTGAATTTGACTCTTGAACTCAAGGACCAGAAAGCCAAGGCATAGGAAAGTTCAAAATCTGTACATTTCTTCCTGGGTGGAAAGGGATAGTAGGACCACCAGTGACTTCGACTGCAACCACTCCTGCAAGCTGAATGAAAAAAGCACAGCCAACACTGAGTGGTAATCCTCATTACACAATTGACATCCTAAACTTGTCTGTGGAATCTGATTTGCTGACTCTGAGTGTGGACCATGGTGTCAAAGTCATGAACATAAGGATCCTCATGGCTTACACCTGAACCAGGTTGTTGATCAATAAAAGACATTAAGGATGCTGTGAAATAGTCCAATGTGCACAATTCTTTAATAGATTAGAACCAGATGGCTTCAAAAACAACCTTTCAAACACAACTTGACTGTAAAGATAAACATTCAGTTATGTTCCAGAAGAAAATACCTGGTAAAAATCGGCATATGTGATGATTGGAAATTGGTCCTTAATTGGCTGAAGAAGCTTCACAGCAATATCAAGTCCAGCATTGGCCCCATGGGCAAGTTCCTCTGCATTTCTGATGGTTCCAAATGGTCCTCCAGTCTTGGACTTGCAGTCAAAGGTACCGGCCCCATGCCACCTGGTACCAAAGGCAACATTAGGATCCTACATCTGCATTGAATTAAACCATTGAATTCAAACAATCGAGTAGACATAAACAGGTTTACAAAGGAAGCAAGAACTTAGCAAATTACTAATCCTGACATTCTGCATCCATATTCTATGAAAAGAATGTAAGGATATTATTGTCCAAATTTTCAGTCTAAGAGCAATGGCTTCAGGAAGCATGTTCACTAGGCAGTGAACAACATCACAATACCTAGCATTCAATCCTAAACTAGATAAGAGACAAGAATACCAACATCAGAAAGTAACTTACGCAAGGCGCACAATGATAGGAGCACAGTTCTTTTCTGCACATTACAACAAAACATATCAGACCCATATCAAAGCAGCTGGTGGCAGGGAGACTATTTGTTGGTCAAGACAAATGGATTACAACTGTAAGGATTAAGAGCCTGAGAAAGAGCATGATTTGCATTGCCACACAATAACCTTAGCTATATCTGAGCTAACTTAACAGCTGAGACAGAGTTGGATGTAGTCCAGTGTGATGGTCTATTTGGGGCACAACTGATTGGTACACAATCTGGAGTACTCAGTAAAACAAAAGCACAAATAGCATTCTTCAAAAGCTTGCAAGGGCTAAAAAACCTTACTCATAAGATGTGTGTGACCATGAGGACTTTGCAAAGAAGATGCCTATCAGATGTATACACAGGTTTTCTTCTAATGTAGCATACAAGCCTTGCATCTGAGGTTAAGCAAGGGGGAAATGAGACACAAAACTTCTTCAGTGGAAAAAACCAACATACCAGCAATTAAAGCTCGTAGCTTCTGGCGAGCCTTCTCCACAGCTTTGGAGTACTCAGCACTGACAGTTGGGTAAGTTTTCACCATTCTGCCAAGAGAGACGGACAGAAACTCAGAACCATCACACAGGGTTCTTCACTGACATGCCTTCAGAACATCACCTATCCTGTTTGTGAGGGCAGCATGGTGTTAAAGAGTCTTTTGGGTTTTGGCCTTTGGAAGACACAAGGTTAGGTGATGAACCGATGCTCGCCCCTATATAAAAGTCAATTGTCATATGCAAAGCAAGTCTTTACAACAACAAAGAAGCTGGACGCTGGACTGAAGCTATGGAATCCAAGGCAATTCTCCCCTAACTGCAGCATCACAGTAAAGTGATGATCCAAAAGTTGTGATCCACAGTAGTGAAACTTGACTGCCGGAGAATAATATCACAATGCAAAACAGCTCCAGACCCAGAACTAGAGATCCTGACATCGAATCCTACTGCAGGAAGTAGACCATAAAACAATTGCAGTGAACTCCATTCAAGGAAGTCCACCATTGACAAAGAAAAGCATCGGAACAAAGATCTAGAAAGATCTATTATACTAGCAGTCTGCAATCTGATCTGAAATGTCATGCAGGACGAAAAGCAGTGCAAACTAGTACTGTTTGGAAACCCTCCAATACTAGAAAACTAGCAATTCGAACTCCTAGCTTCCAATTGTTGATGGATCTTTGCCAACAGAAACCCGCAAAAGCAGCAGAAGAGATTCAGCATTACCTCATAAAAAGCATCAAAGAGGATTCCACAAGATCCAAACCGAAAGAGGACACTGCTGGTGGGAATTCTTTTCTGGGGTACAGAGAATGAAATGCTCCTCACACAATTCTTTAACACATTCATTTTGGTTTTGTGTCCATAACAAGGATATGAAGGACTGGACACAACAAAAGTACAGTTCTGCAAAGGACATGTGCAAATCGGTCCATATTCCAAATAGAATAAATGAGGCATTATTCAAGCCAGAAACACCCGATGTAGATTCACGGAGAGATACAAGCAGCCAGACACAACATCCAGAAGCATAAATCACAGCAAATCCAAGCTAAGATCCACATGAGGAAAGCTCAACAAACAAAAAAGAGTTGAGTATTGCACTTCAAAATCTTCGATCACATGCTCCTAAAGAAGACCCCAAACCAAAAAAAGGAAAAAAAGGAAAAAAGCGGCAGAAAATAGACAAGGAGTTTGTGGAATGACATACTCACTTGTCTCGAGGAGAGTTGCCCAACCCACTGTGCAGTTAACGATCAACAAAACAAAGTCCTACACGACAATCTCCACTATCTCCGCGACAGCCTATCGACACACTGACAGCGTAATTTGCTGCAACAACACACGCATTTCAAGGGGCACATGGCCCCCCTGTCCAGAACCTGAAACCCTAATCTCTGGATGATATTTGTATTCATTCATTTATTCATTCATCCACCATCACTTACTACGGTTTTCCTGTCCCAACCAAACCCTGAAACCCTAATATCCGGATGAGATATGCATTCATTCATTCATCCGCCAGCACGTATTAGGGTTAGCCTTGGGCTGTTTCTCAGTCTTTCTCTTCTACACCCCATCGCTTCTTCTTCAAGGTCCCAGGTGTTCTCTCTCTCCCTCTCTGCAAGGCAAGAGGAGCAGCATTTGCATCAGAACAACAGGCATGATGATCGCGAGCGTCGCAGTGGTAGGTCAAGAGGTGAGTGCTGTTGCTTGTCGGATGGAGCTTTCCAGTTTTCTTTATAGGTAGGCCCTTCTTTAAGGTAAGTTTAAGGAGCTCTCAGGTCTTGTGGACTTTGTGTCTTCAGCTTTTGTATGTGGGGGGCTTGATCAAGAAGATTGGAGAGGCTGCAGAGAGGAGGAATTGACAGTGGGATGGGAGGGGGGGGCAAAGGGCACAGAACAATCCTCTTTACTTGCAGAGTTTCATTGATGGAGATGATGCACTGAAATTTCACTACATTGTGCACTCCTCCTTGGATATCATTGAGGAAAAAGGTCTGTTCTTTTGCCTCATGGTTGCTGTATACATTTATTATTGACATTCGAAGTACAGTTTCATAATTCAAGTGATTTGAGATGAGATGGTTACTGTAATCAGGAAGTCAGGGATGCTGTTGAGGCACATACAGACTTAAATTTATATCCCTAACACAGAAAACTGTTCTTTGATCTCTTTCATTCTCCTTTTGAGTATGAGACTTGTTCACTGAGGTGCTCACATTACTCTCTGTTTTGCAGTGAATAATCCAAAGAAACCTGGTGTCAGCCTGAATGAAACATATTTGGGGCTCCTATATCCAACAGAAGATTATAGAGTGTAAGCCACTATGACAGTGTTCTGTTGTGGCATTGGTGAGAGGTTGAGAGTGGTGCCTTTCATTCTCCATTATGAGAGACTTTTGTTGTTTTAGGGGAAGGCTTCTTTCTGTAGGAGGATTGCCAGTCAGAAAGGAATTGAAGAACCCTTGAATGTTTCTTACATTGATTTGGAATGATTGCAGGTTTGGCTATCTGAGCAACACCAAGATAAAGTTTATCCTGGTAACAACTGATCAAGATGTTAGGGATGCCGATGTTCGAAATGTAAGCTAGATGTATAGAACCTTGCTCTTTTCATCTCTGAATTGTTGTGCCCCACCTTCTGTTTTATCTTTTGATGGTTTCTATGCATTTGGTAAAGAATTGGTGAGTTGTATAGCTGGGCACTACAAGGTGATTGATGCCCTAGATTAACACTGGAGTGGGTGGGCAGTTTTTTCACCGGTTTCATGCAGCATATGTAGAAGCAGCATCCAACCCATTTCATGTACCTGGAAAGAGGATCACAGCAACAGCTTTCACGGAGCGAGTTACTAACATTGTCAAATCTTTTGGTGCCAGTTCTCTGGCGTAACATTCACAAGATCTTATGAATGTTACGAGAGAACTTCTATTATTGTTTTGACAATGTCTGGTACTCTTCAAAGTATAAAGCTGCAAACAAGGGTATTCAAAGGGCATACACTATGTTTGTGACTGCCTCCCTGTGTGGTCTCTTTATCCATCCTTAGAACCATAGTATTTTCTGTTTTATGAATGATGTTGGTTGTTTCAGTTGTAGCTCTGTCACATACACTTTACCAGGCATGCTGAAAGTGGCAATATTCAAATTCAGCAGTCGTTCTGTGCAATTGACATGGTAGTATATGAGTTTCATGTTGGACACATTCGATCATCCATGCATTTTCATTGTGCACTGTCTAATCCTTAAAGTTTTTTGCTATCAGGACCAGAAAGCCAGTTAGCAGAGAAAGTGAACATTCAGTCCTAGAGACTCAGTTCTTATTCTTCTAACTCATGGAGAAAATGTCCTATGGGGAGCCTGGACAGCACGCCAATGGCAGGAAGCTTTCCATTGATCCCTGAGTCTGGACTCTGTATTTCACATTAGAGAAAAACTCTGAAAATTCTATCTTTGCATCATTGTTGTGAAAGATTGGCAATCTGAGTGTTGTGGACTGACTAAGGTTCTTCTCCTCTATCAATTGGTTGGATTGCTGAAGCACAACAGAGGACGACACAGAATGACTATGTGAGGTAGATTGATTCTTGCTGCTGCTTAGAGTCTACACCAAAACATCATCTGTGTATCATCTGTGCCTCATCTCTCACAGGTGCAAATCAGTAGTGGGTGGTTCTATTGATTTGTTGAGAACCTTTGGGTTCTCTGTTATCAAAAATTTTGAGATCAAAGAACCTCTAGTTCCAGGTTTTTCTGAAAAATTTTAAGACTTTCAGAGCCTCTGGTACTGGTTCTTCAATTATTTTTCAGAAGCAAAACAACCTTCAGTTCTAGGTTCTTAAAAAGAGCTGGTAGTTTTCAAGAAAGAACCAGGAAAGAACTGGTGCCTGCCATACACGGTTAGTGTCAGAGCAAACACTCTTAAGGTTAACCCTAATCCGTGATGGTGGATGAATGAATAAATAGCTCATCCACGAGAGGAGGATAGTTAGTTATTTGCATCAGTTAGTAGTCAGAAACATCTGTACCACACATGTAGCCTCTATTTCAGCCGTTGGATTTCTCCAAATCGAACGGCACAGAACCAGGAGACGTGGTCGTGCTCTTATTGGTCAGGAAGTCTATACACGTGCTCCTGACCGTCGGATCCAGATCTCAACGGCGCTAAAGTCCCTACATTCTTCCGCTCTTTCTGTTGCCCGTTTGTATCAACTCGTGTTCTTCTCCGTCTTCTGTGTCCGTTGCCGCATTTGCGTCTTTCGGATCTGATTGCGCGATCTGCAGCCATTGTGCAGTTTTGGGCGCAGACTTCGGCATTCTTCTCCCTGTCACGAACTCTGGTCTGGAGACGGCTTTTTTGTCTCTGTTTTTTTCTGTTATTATTTTTATTTTTTTGGTTGTTATTTCTTTGAGCGGTAAACGAGAAATCTGGATCTGTGTGTTTGAAGCTCTGGAGTGGCAGTTTTGAAGTTTACGTGTGTTCTAGGAGCTTCAAAACTGGTTTCCTGGTCCAGATCTGTGGAGTTTTGGAGTCTTCTTTGTGAGTGTGTGTGTGAGTTTAAGTGCCTCTCTGGTCGGTTGCAGTTTAGATCTGAGAGCGTAGGCGAAGGACTGCTATTAAGATGGGGCTCACGTTTACCAAGCTTCTTTCCCGCCTGTTTGCCAAGAAGGAGATGCGTATTCTCATGGTCGGTCTCGATGCCGCTGGTAAAACGACGATTCTGTACAAGTTGAAGCTGGGAGAAATTGTGACGACAATCCCTACTATCGGTGAGTGACACAGCATTTTTCCTTTTTCGTCCTTTGGAGATGCTTATTGCAAAACTGTAATGTCTCTTGTTTCGTTGTTTATTACCGTTAGTGGCGGGCATCGGTTTGTTGTTTCAATATAGTTTTCTTCCGCTTCATGTTCTTTGGGAGGATGACAATGATGTGATCTGGCATTGTGATAAAATTGTGGTGAGCTCCTGTCCTGATGCCAAGGTGTCACGGGGGAGTGTTTCAGAGTACAAGTAGCTACCTTCGCTTAAATTCTTGTTTGGATCTGGCCTGAAGGCTCTTTGAGAGCATGTGTGCGATTTGCGGTTGGTCTTTAGGGTCTTGTTCTATTGAATCCTTCTGATACGGAGTTCAACCTGGCTCGATCTTCCCTGATAAGCATTGGATGCGGCAATGTGCGAGGACTTTTCATGTCCGTTGCAAACCTGCATTCTGTCTCGTACATTTCTCCCTACAATACCATTGGCTTACCTGACTGATATAGCCTGACCTGATACGAGATGAACAGATGCGTTGTCCCCAGTGTTGAAACGCTTCTTGGTTTCATGGCATGATGTTTCTCAACAGGTTTATATGCTCTTCTGTTTCCCTGATATTGCAAAGTCGTACTAGCAGCTCATCATGCTTGCTGGTGACAGCCATCCATTACAGCAAATCCTTAAAGAAAGGATTTGAATTGGCTTACTGACTCTTGGTTGGAGGACTATACGTTCATCATGTTAACAGCCTCTGTGCTTGTCCCTTTGTTTGCACAGCACAGGCATCTGCTTGGTTGGTTTTGGCTGTCCCTTGCTGGACTGCAGTAATATGATATTGGCCACTAGAAATACTGGGAAACCTAGCATTGACCTAGTGCTTCTGGGAAGTTTGCAGGGTTCAATGTGGAGACAGTTGAGTACAAGAACATCAGCTTCACAGTCTGGGATGTGGGAGGTCAGGACAAGGTACTTACACTGTTAGCCTTTCCTTGTGACTGCTCACACACAGCTTTCTCTCTGGTCTGTGGCAAACACTTTCTGCTTCTGCATGTGAGTGTCACCAAATGTTGAGGTTGGCATTCAACAGGACCATTTCTTTTTTCAGAGTCCATTCTGAGGTTGCAGGGCAATATGCAAAGTATGTGATTGTTTATGTGCTGTCACCATTCAAAGTATAGTGAATGTTCAGACAGATAACATTTTGAAAGTTTAGATGATGTGCATGGAAAGGGTACTGATATTGTTATCATGGATCGTTACAGATTCGGCCATTGTGGCGACACTACTTTCAGAACACTCAAGGGCTAATCTTTGTGGTGGATAGCAATGATAGAGATCGGGTTGTGGAGGCAAGAGATGAGCTCCACCGTATGTTGGGTGAGGTGAGTCCATGATTGTGTGGGATGAATGGCCTGATGTTGGAACATTGGGTATTGTGTGTAGTCATTTGAACTTAATTTCTGTGCCTCAGCATTGCTTTGTTTCAATCAGTTGATGGGTCCATAACCAGAATGATCTGTTTGTAGGATGAGCTGCGCGATGCAGTCCTCCTTGTGTTTGCCAACAAACAGGATCTGCCAAATGCCATGAATGCTGCAGAGATCACTGACAAACTGGGGTTGCACTCATTACGCCAACGTCACTGGTAAATTCCCTTCTGTGAAATTAGTCACCTTCAATTCTAGACATGTCAGTGATGATTTTGGTCCTGAGCTGATGAAGTCAATGGGTAGTAATGGCAGCTAGTAACTACTATTCATGATCACAGCAATGGTCTGTATTCTGTGAATGAGATTCACAAGGTTCTGACCAAACATTCTTGTTTTTTACAAAATTTTGGTTCAGTGTGTTCTGACATAATGGTTCTTCTATGTGTTTTTGTGGAGTTTTCTCTGCAATATCACAGATATGAATTCTGGCCCTAGAAAATGTGCCTTGTCAGTTCTGCCAACTTTGTAGCACCAAACACTATGGTTGTGTTCCTTGAGTCAACAGCAGAATGTGAAGAAGCAATCTATGATTGAGAAATGCAAATCTCAGGTAGATGTTTTGGTGGAATTACAACAGGTATATCCAGAGTACGTGTGCTACCTCAGGCGAGGGCTTGTATGAAGGTCTTGACTGGCTTTCCAGCAACATTGCAAACAAGGTAAGCTCTAAGCTGGGATTTGACACTTATTGCATTCCTTGAATTTTTTCTTTGTGCATCTGAATGTTTTTGATTTTTCTGCTGATTTGCTGTTCCATCTGTGAGCTCTGGGACACATGTTTCTCTGAATTTGAAACCTAGGGTCCTGCATGTTAACATTCTGAGCTTGTTCTTGTTTTTTCTTGGCAGTCTTGATTTGTTGCAAAAATACGACACAGTTGAGGCTGTGTATTGCCTCAGCAGTTGTGTTTTCATTCTCCAGTATATTGGCTTTATCCACTACATACTATTGCTGCAAAGAGAAGACTGATGTCTGCAATTGGAGTTTGTGTTGTTTCTCAAACATCTGGTACTTATTCTAATCAAGAAACTCTTGACAGTCTTCACACTGCACATTTATTATCCTTCCAATCTGCTGTCCAAAAGTTGGGTCATGAAGTCAGAGAATAGCAAGGTCCCAGTTCTGAAATATGAATTGGCAGAGAGGTTTGATCTGTTGATCAGACACTAGTAAGTTTGCAGAAGAACAGAATTCTAATGTGCAATACCTAAGGCTATCATCTATATATAGTCAGGCTGGATGGCATCATCTAGATAGCTGCCCCTCAAGTACTGAATTAGCATTACTTTTTGTGATCAAAATGCCACATAACATCCCTTTTTCTTGAGCAAGAGAGAGGAAGTAAGTTTGTGCTACTTTTAACTTTGATATTTCACAAGAAGCAAAGGGAATGCATCTTTAGAAATTGTACCAAGTGAATTCTAGAATGAATTGCCTATTCTAAACGAAAAGATTATAGTGTAGAGAAAAACCTTATAGTGGGGCAATTGCACAATATGGGACTTGCGGAGTAGTAGAGTCAAGCCTTTTGCATTTTGAGATTGTCCCCACCCTACAACCCAACCCATCGTAAAGCATGAGTCAAATAGTTGACAAACCTGAATAAACCTAGAGGACATTGTTTAGGTGGGTTTCCACTTTTGAGTAGAAAATGCATCTTGTGCCTATGATCGATAAGGATTCTCTGAACCCTCTTCCATTTTAGTAGTGATTTTGGCAGATATAAGGAGCCACCACTAGGAGAATTTTTTCTGAAAACTTACAATAAACTTGGATTATAAACACCACAATACAATTCATATAACTAGAATTTGGTTACTGAGACATGCAGTGGACAAATGGGATTATCAAAATGCAGAAGCCATCTACCTTGCTTACCCACTACAATTTAAATACCAAAACAATTATACCTTATGGACCTCAAGGATTCTCAACATTGGCTGAGAGTCATAACCCCACCCATTAGATCCTTCAACTTTGGTAGTTGGACAGAGGAGCAAAATGAAATTGGACAAAACAACATAAACAAGTTCTTCCCATCCCCCACCCTCTCTTGTTCCCACAACAATGTAGGTTCCAAACATTGATGATCTAATTGTTTCCTGAAGAAATTTTTTCAAAGCTCGAAACATAATTGAACATGCCACTCAGACTACTCATGAAACCTCTAGATTCCTTCATCATATTCCTTGAATTGGTCCCTACAGACTACCTCTAATCCTGGATTTTGTACCCTGAAGCTCATAGCACAGTAGAATAAAAAGGCTCCAGAAAAGAAGACTGAAATTAGCTGTGGGGCATTCTTTTCCAACTACACAAAGAATAAAAAATACCCTGATCTAGTCAATCTGAACTTCAACACTTCTGCACTCAAACCACCAAAAGAAAACTTAGCTTTTCTTGAATATGACTGAGGTCCTCAATCCAAGTAGACTTATGTTCATTATAGTCCTAGCTTGCAGCATTTTCCCATTATCACAGAATCCATTGAACCAACCATCACAAAGCTCCTCAATCCGTCTTGAAGAGCAAGCAACAAAGAAGATAAGCATATGAACTTACCATGCACCCACAATTCCACTACCTCCATGAATGTAAACACTTGCACACATAAAGCAAAACAGACAACCACCAACTATTTGGAGAAGACACAATCACCATACCATACTAGTGATTGTGTGCATAAGCTACAAGATTACATTCACAAGCAGAACACATCAAACATCTAATTGCCTTCATCGTGCACAGAACACAACAAACACTTGATCACCTTTACCATGAATAGAACACAATAAACACATGATTGCCTTTAAAAGCAGAAATGCAAGAAAGTTCAAATGACTCTAGCTCAACAACTCAAGCTTTGTTTTAGGGTTTTCAACAAAAGAAAGCTCCTTTAATTAAGAACATTACAAAAACATGACCTCCTTCACGAAAAAAAACCACAAGAATTCAAGCAACTGCAACTTGGCAAAACAAACTTTGTTTTTAGGTTTTGACAAAAAAAAGCTCTTTGGACATAACTTGACAATTACAATGCTTGACAAAACAAAGCTTGGTGAAATAGAATGAGTGACTTGCATCAAACCCACATGTAAAGTTTGACAAAACATAATGATTGCAGAAGAAAAAAACAAAGCCAGATCTTAAACACTCAAAGCTCACAACTCACACCCACATTCAAAACTGGAAATACAAAAGAAGGAAAAAATTGTTTACTTGAACGTTGTCTTCTTGGATATGAAGATTATAAAGAGCAACTACTTGCATCAATGCAAACAACAAGATGGTGGCAGCAACAACAAAAAAAAAAAAATTCTCCACAAGTGCTGATTTCAGACCAGAATCAGACCTGAGGTTTCAATCTTTTTTGTGCTAGAATCAGAACCAGATGTTCTCCATAAAAGTCAAGAACCGCCCAGCACTTGTGAAAACCCTTAAAAGCGCAAGAGCGTCGTCGAGTTCTCGCATCTCTTGCGGAGGCGACCCTCATTTCAGGTCCTAGTTTATTGACATCTGGAATCGGACCCTTATATGAAGTCCCAATATATTGGAACGTCGAATTAGGGCAAATTGGAAGGCCTCGAAAAGCGGAAGAGCGTTCTCTCATCGTTCCCTCGTGTCTTGGGGAAGCATTTCTCCCTGCAATCGAATTCTCCGCGATCTATTCGCGTTTGCTTGGAGAATCGATTGCTCCTGGTTCGATTGCGCACGCTGGGCTTATTAAAATCACTGGGTCTTTTTTGGGGTTTCAACAGGAAGTTGTTTGAATTGAAGGTTTTGGAGTAAATGGAGTAAGAGGAACACAGTCGAAAACACAAAGAAGAGGGGGAGGAGCGTGGTTAGGAGCATCATTGTGGATTGAAGTTCTTGCCCGTGATCTTGCACTTTTCTTGTTCCGGTGAGAGAAGAATACATTTTGAGTGTCGAGCTCTCGAGAGTTTGAGGTGGTAGGCATGGAGAAAGATGGGGAGGATATATGGGCGCTTCCAGAAGAAAAGGAGTCAGTGTTGAAGAAGAAAGGAGCTGAAGGGGCGGTGACGAAGAAGCCCACCAAAGTAAGAATGGTCCCTGAGTTCTATATTTTGCCAAGAAGGTCTATTCCCAAGACAATTGCACTGTACGCGTTTCTGACAGCAGCGGGTGTGGGAGCGGGCATGCTTGTGGAGCAGTGGATCAACATCCAAGTTGCAAGTCAGTTCTCGGTTCTTCTCGAATCTCATCTTGTCACCCCAAGTTGTTCTCGTTAAAAAAAACAGAGATGGTTTCCAAGGGATTGAACATGAGAAGAGTGATTTCTTGCATTTCAGTTTTTATAGTAAGCGGTTTAGGGTTTTAGGGTTTCTTTCGGTAATGCCCCGAAGTATTCATTCTGAAGCATTGGAACAGAGTTATATCTTTCTGGTGGATACCTTCTTCCAAAATGATGATTAGGTTTTTGATTGTAGAAGAATCCATTTGTTGGTTCTTAAACCCTTGCATTGTGATGGTGCAGATGACACAGCAGTTCTGTTTCGGAAGGATACAGATTCAGACAAGAAGGATTCATGAGAAATCAATTCTTTTGTGGTGGATCAGTCCCATCCCCCCCAGCCTCTGACCCCACTCCCCCCTGGTTTCATTTTAGCCACCAGCAGTTGATTGATTAGGGCTAGGCTATATGGCACACACTTTGAGTCTTGTGATCTTAGACTTGCATCTTCTTATAGTTCACAGGTTGAGTTTGTATGCAATCTAAAGCTCCTAATGCTGAACTCTATGTGCTTCTTTCTTTCTTTCTCATTCTCATAATTTTCCCAACTGTGACTGAAATACATTGACCCCATATCCAGTGCTTTTCTGTGATGATGCCTCAGATGGTAATGGAGTTGGCAGTCAACTGATAAGAGATTATTTTGGTCTCTGTTACCAAGTTTTGGCAAGTTTGCATAGTTGTGCATTTGTAAGATGTAAAGTACACCGATTCTTCTTTCCCAGGACAAGAGTAGGATAGGTACTATCTCTTTGGAGTGCATACAGACAGTCAAAGCTTGAAGAAACTCTCTGAATTGTCCATGGTCTGCTGTCAGGTATTTGATGGTGGACAATGACCCATGACCCCCTTGCGTGCAGAAGTGGGCAAAGTAATGAATGATGGCAGGATTATGCTTCTTTTTGGTGCTTGTTTTCTCTTGTGAAATGAATGCTGTCGTAGAATGATATTCAGAACCCAATGTTTGATTTCTTAACAGCAGTATGAGGTTTAAGAATTAGTTGGTTTTGCTATTTGATTCTTGTTTATTTCAGAGTTCAAAAATCAGTATTGAAATCATCAGGAGGGGGATTTCTACTGTTTCTTCATGGCTCTATAATTGTTTCTTCGTTTCTTCTTAGAAATGAGAAATTGTTGCCTTCCTCTGGCTTAAACGGAGAACAGAAAATTGGATTTAACAGCTTTGAATCAGTTACTGACAATTCAAGGTAATTAAAATTCCACAAAATTCCTTTGCAGGTCCTGGCATATGTTGTTTGGCCATAGCATCTACAATGGTGGGTCAGTGTTGTTTCAGGTCAACTCAAAAGAAAATTTGCACTGATTTACAGGCGCACGATCTCAGCAGCAGAATATCTACCTCATGGGACAGTGCCCCCCACCCCCACCCCCTCCCTTGAGAGAGAAGATGAGCATCTCTGCTGACACCTATGCTGTTGCATTTGGAGCATGGGTGGGTGAAGGACTGTACTCTCTGCCTTGTAAAGCACAGCTTGTTCCAAGCCGCAGAGAGGTAGGTACCAGTTTTGGGCAGTTCTTTACTTCACTTTTATGAACAACCACCGGTTCTAAAAAATAAATCAGAACAGTTCCACATGGAAATGGAGTTGGGAATACAGTACCAGGTCCAGTTCTTCTGAAAAATAGATTTTGATTCCAGTTCTGCTCCTGGTTCTGAAAATCAAACCTAATTATGTATAAATTTGAACTGGAATTGGTGGTTAACTTTTGGGTAGCGTGCAGTTCTAGGTTCAGTCCTTAACAAAAAAAGGAATTCTGGTGCTCATTCCAGTTCCTGAGCTAGTTCAAAAATCAGACCCAGTTCTAGTTTGGTTCCTAACCTAAACTGGCAGTTCTAACCTGCCCAACCAGGTACCTGCCCAACAAGGGTAGGTACCTCTCAACTTGAAGCCCATGAATTTGAGGTTTTGCCCTTTGAAGTATATACCTACCTACTTAGTACAACCTGCTGTTTGTTTGTGCCTAGAATGTTTTCTTTTCTCTTGTGCCAGAGCTTTTACCATTTTTTGCAAGTCAGATCTGGGTGTTTCTGTGATTCCTTTGTGCACTATTTCTTAGTGGAAAATTTGTCATATCATCATCATCATGCCCTAAATCCTTTTCCCGACATTTTCTTTGACAATCTGAATCCTGCTTAATAAAAACTTGCCATTTTTCATCCAGAAAACTTGCAGTTCTTCATTTTGGGTGGTGGGTGGGGTGTATAACTATTTCTTTCAATTTTTCTTGCAATTATATCATGTACTTACTAAACTTCTCTGGAAAGCAGCCTGCATTAGGGAATGAACCCCCATTGGCAAACTTAGGGGATGAAATCCCAAACTAGGGGCTTGTAGTTTACTACACAAATTATGGGCCCTTAAACTAAGATTTGCACTAAATTTATGGCTTGGTCAATTTCATCTTGTCATCTGGGTAGTCTTAATTGGGGGAAAACCAGAACAATTTAGTGTGAGAAGAGGTGACAGAAGCTTAGTTTGAGGAAAAGCTTTTGAGAAGCAACTGTTGCAAAGAGAAATAGAAAGAGGTAAGGTTTAGAATCTTGTAGTAGCAGAGGTGCACGTGTGCATGTGCTTGAGAGCTTGGGAGATGGTTTTGGTTGGGCAAAAAGAGTTCAAAGGTCTAAACAATTTACTTCAAGGAACAATTTCAATGAGGACCAAAAGCTACAAGTAACCTTTTCTCAAAAACAAATAAAGTGCCCTAGATTCCTAGGTTAAGAAAAAACCTTTGTTCTTGGCTTTCTTCATAGTTAGAACAATGGTGCTAATACATGAAGGTGTTTGGGAAGAACAAGATGTGTTTAGTGATTCTCAAGTTGAAAGCTTGATAATGTGGTAGGTGTTTGTTCTCATGTTGGGGTCACTTTTAGTTTTCTATTTCAAAATCTATGAAATTGTTCAAACCCTAATTGCATCAATACTAGCAAACTCTTTCAAGAAACTTGAATGTGACCATTTGATAATTTAGTTGGACCTTAAATCGTTGCCCCCTTTAACCCAATACCTTGCTCTAGCCTCCACATAAAGTTCCAACCAAGTGGCCACCTTCTACCACTTTTCTTGGTGCAATTTTAATAGCCCATATTTTGCCATGCTTGCCCAAAACCCTTTCTTTGGCTTGGTTTGGTGGGCAAGACCATTGAATGGAATGCCCTTGAAATTGTCAAGTTCAATGATTAATCATTTCGCCAAATCATAGCCCTTCATCAACTTAAGAGGTGTTCTCTTCAAAAGCATGTTGAATTTGAAATATAATGCTTACAACAATGCTTATTCATGGCTCTTGTACATGAACCATGTGATTAAGAAAAAGATGAAAACTTGTAAAATTTGGATGCATGATGACATGTGCTAACTTTTACAAAGTATGAGAGATTTTTGGATTTGTATACATGTTTTTAAAACACGATCAAATGTGCCAATTTTTCCACCTCTATTTGATCTACATATCTAAGATTTTCTTAGGTTTGTCTAACCTTTTTATAGATGCAACTAGCCTTTTAAGCCTCTTTCCAAGTTTGTAAATCAAATGTAATGTCTCTAGAGTCTATCTAACATGTTTAATGTTGCAATTGTCCTCTTTTATTTTCTTTCCAAGTTTCTAGATCAAAGGTTGCAATTGTCCTCTTTTATTTTCTTTCCAAGTTTCTAGATCAAATGTTGCATCTCGAGGGTCTATTTGATTTTTTTAAAACCTTAATTATTTTTAAATATTCTTTCCAATTTTGTAGATTAAATGTTGGTTTTTTAAGGACTATTTTGCTTCTTTAAAACCCTATCTGAGCTTTTAAAGCCCCCTTCCAACTTTGCAAAAGAAATGTTGTATTTATTAGGTTTTTTTTCTCCCTTCTAAAACCCTAATTGAGCTTTTTAAGCCTTTTTCCAACTTTGCAAATCACATGTTCCATGTTTAAGTTTTATTTTACCTTTTTAAAACCCTAATTGAATTGTTTAAACCTCTTTCCAACTTTGCAAATCAAATGTTGTATCTACTATGGTTTGTTTTACCTTTCTAAAATCCTATTGAGCTTTTAAAGCCTTTTTCCAATTTTGCAAATCAAATGTTCTATCTCTAAGATCTATTTTCCTTTTATAAAATCCCAATTGAGCTCTTTATGTCTTTTTCCAACTTTGCAAATCAAATTGGGGTTCCTTTGGCTTGTTTCACACTTCTAATGAAACATTTGTTCATATTTGAGCTTTTGTTTAGTCTATAAAAAGAAAAAGAAAGCTATCTAAGGTTTGTCTAACTTTTTCAACAAACAAATAGAACTTTGTTTAACTTATATCTACTTTGCCATCAATATAAAGTTTTATTGGGTTTGTTAAATGTTTGAGCGGGTTTGTGAGATGCATGTAGCTAGCTTTCAAATGTAGAAAACTTTGGTAATATAGTGGCTCTTGGGACTATGTTCCAATGTGATAGTTTAAGAAAGTTGGATCTAATGACTTAGATTACTCTCTATGTGACAATGTGACATTGAAACATTTGGTAATCTAGTGACTCTTGCGACTATATTTCAATGTCAAAAAATGTGAATTTAAAATCTAATGCACATTTGTTCATGATCTTTATTAAAAATGGAAGGATCCAACATAGACCTTCGGGACTTTTTCGCATATTGTAAAATTGAAAAAAAAGAGGTGGCATTCAAAATGCTAATTAAGAAAAATGTAAAAACACCGCCTAGCTAGAAAGGTTTAAGGCAAATGGTGGAATAAATCCACTTGAGCATTATGGTAGTTACTTACAACCATCACTTTGTTATTTATATTCAGGGCAAGCAATAGGTCATTCAATTAATTCCAAGTGTAATATGGAAGGCAATTTACATCACATTTCAAGAACAATATTCAAATTCTAGATTTGTTGAAAACATTCAAGGACTAATTACATGTCACATGTTTCATTGACACATTGAAAGACTTGAAAACATGATTCACTTCAAGTGCAAAAGTTGGTAAAAATGCAATTTTGTAATGTGAAGAGATTTACCCATAAAACCATGGATGGGCATGCTAGTTGCAATGTACTTAAAAGGCAACAAAGTTATATTTAAATTCCACATGTTTCATTTCTTAGCTTAAATTTTGTGCACCTTTCTTAATTTTTCTATAAGACTACGTTCAAGCTTTATTCCTTTGGAAAAGCCTATGTTAAAAATAAAAATGCTGTAGCAACAATTTAAAAGCATTACATCCATAGGAAAGCACAAGAAAGTTCAATTTGAAAGGCAAGAATTTTTTTAGCTATAAAATTAAATCCTCCATTGGGGTGGTTACAAGGTAGGGTGGCTCACTTTTTGTGTTGTAATCCAATTTTTTGCAAAGTGGCATGCATTTACATGTTATTATCATGACATAAAACAATGGTTTTCCAAATTTTTGGCTAGATTTAAATTTTCAACTTGAGGAAGAAGACACCTATTAAAAAAATTGTAACATATATACAACAAATAGTAACATATATAGTAATGGACTTTTGAAGTTGAAAAATGTGGATTGATTTGCTATTTGTGCCTTTATATACATGCATTTTTTTGTATGAACTATTATTTGGGATATATTATAGGGATTCAATATATGATATGTCAAAACAAAAATAACATATGTGCAAAAACATTGTTAAAAACAAATTAACCAAAAAAAAGTTATGGACTTTTGAATGGTTTAAAATAAACCACATTTTCATAAGTCCATACCATAATCATTTTTGGGTGGATTTCAGTTTTTCTTTTTTTTAACATGTACATTAAAAATTTTCTTAAAATGGCTTAATTTCATATGGCCTTTTTAGTTCATTAAACACCATGTAATTCCCCACCAAATTAATGATATCAAAATAGACTACCATTTTAACACTACCAAATGGACTTTTGGAGAGTGGAGCATCCACTAAAAATGAGCCACCTTAGAATGCATACACCCATTGAGAAGAAGATGTTAAATATAAAACGTGATTTGATTGTTAAGAAAAAGAACAAGGTCAAGATTAATAACTTCGAAGAAGTTAAGGATTTCAAAATGATAATTAATGTAGTGTTTAAGGAAAGAGTGAAAACACTTTTAAACTTAAAACTAGTAGTCTCCCTTCCAAACATGGTCAATTACATTCAACATTTGCTTTCCAAGGACTTCAACATTTTTTGTGTAGGAAGCTAATAATAAGAGCTATAGCTTTATAAACAAAGTTGCGTATTTGGGTTTTGTTGCATCAAAACATTTCATCAAAGCTTCCACTTGTGTTTCATTCCTCCTATTCCCCATTCCATTTTGACTTTATATCTTACATGCATCTTATTGTATCCTACATGAAAGTAAGTGGGTTTTCAATAGGAGTTACTTCACAAAATTGTGCAAAATTGGCAAGTCTTTCCCAAGTAGCTTGGATCATTTATAACATATTTGAATTAGTCATTTATGTGAACAATTATTAATTTTTAATTTCTATAGATATTAGATTGTTGCAATATGGACACATCATGGAAAGTTTGTGGATAGCCAAGATCTGAGTAAATAAAAAGATCATGACAATCAAAAACCACAATATTATGCATGGAATTAATTTTTTTTGTTGCCATTTTGAACCATGAATTATGGGTTTGGATGTTCCAAGGAATATAAACTAGTAGAAATTTTCAAATCTATGACTGAATTTATGACCGGTAATCTAGTCGTAAAGGACAAAAATGTGGCACAATGATGTGGCAAATATCATCCATTAGTCATAAAAAACATATGTGAAATCATTAATGATAATTTAATCATTGTTTAATTATTTATCATTATTATAAATTAGAACCGAAGACTTGGGGAACATTATTTTTAAAATTTATAATACTTATTATCATAGATTTATTATACCTAATATAAATAATTACATATTTATTTATTTCAATTATTTTTTAATTTCATTATTTTTCATCTTATCAATTGTTGACACATGTCACCATGTTAAAAACTTAATTTAAGTGGGTAAGTACACCACCTAATCTACCTACTTAAGTTTGCCTAGCTAGCCACCTAACTTAGGTAATCTAAGTAGGTACAAAATATACTGTCAATATTCCAATGTTCCAATGTTGACCACAATGCATGTCATTTATAAAATTTGGTCCTTGGACTTTAAGAATGGAGTTCAATTCTATTATCACCAAGCCACCCTACTTGTTGTATAAATAATCTAATGTTCATTCTATTTAGACCATACTTCATTTAAACATTACACAAAACTTCAAATTTAATAATTCATATCATATTGATAATTTGTCTGAATGAAAAAATTGAAAATTTATTGATAAATTTCCTTCAATAATGTACACAACTATATAATTATTTTAAAAAAATGTAAATTTAGTTCAAAAGAAGATTATTTGAATTTTGTTATTGAATAACATTTCAATGACCATACTTTGGAAAAATTAAATTCAAACACATGATTTATAAATGAATAAACCTTTATGGCTAATACATGAATAAATAAAATATATCTTTCATATCTTAAACTTTCATTTGGTTTAGAAATATATCTTATACAATTTTGCTTCCAATATATCATAATTTTATTAATATTTTTTAATTTAGACGTATATATATAATATTAGTCATATTAAATATGAGGTGTAAATTTAATCTAAATATTTTCATTTTATTTTCATTTTAATTAATTAGTATAATGATATTAACTAATTTTCTGAAAAAAAATATATTTATTCATTTTTACACATGTAAAGTATATTTATTTATTTTAATACATATATTATTTAAATTATTATTTAAATTTATGATAAAAATTTAATGTACAAATAAATTATATATTTCGCACATCTTACACTTCTTCTTTTTTTAAAATATAAAAAATTATTTATAATATATCATATTTTACCATTAAAATTTACTTCAACATATAATATTTAGTTTAATCACATTGAATATTTAAAATGGATTATATATCAAGTATGTTTAAGAAAAATGCAAAACAATTGCATCATCTCTTACACAACTCTTTACCTAATTCCACATGAAAACATCAAACATGGTTGTGTTTTATATCTAGAATGAACCCTAAATGTCATTGTGTACCATTCAACCTTAGTGGATGAGCAACAAGAATATGAGTCTGCGTTGCTTGTGATTGTGAGGATTACAAGTGATGCCATCTTTTTAAATTCCTTTAGAAAATAGGTGGTCAATGTTTTGAACAATGTTGGAATTGATTGCATTGTTTGCAAGATGTCCCAAACACAAATTATAGGATCCATCAAATGCCCAACACCTTTTTCCATCTCTTCAAAATTGAAGAATTTGTAAGAATTTGTAGAATTGGCAGTTGCCACTACAAATGTTGTTTTCCATCTTCATGTTGTCAAACAACTTTTCATCAAAGTTTGATGATGAGCTAAAGCTCTTAGTTGAAAAAAAAAAAATTTGAGGAGAAGAAGAAAAATACAAACTTTGGAAGTGGGGATTCTTGTTGTAATCCCCACAATCCATTTTCCCACCGAGAATTTTATAAAGTTATAGTACTAACATAACCCACCAACATTTAAACCCAGAAGTTTCTAAACTAAAAAATAAACCTTAAAACTTAAACATTACGAAATAACAATTTCTCAACAACCCTATGGTGTAAACTCAAAAAATAAAAATAAAAATAAATCTCAAAACTTTAATCCAAAAAAACTGAAAACAAAGTCTTAAAACCCAAGCTCTAAAGAAAAAAAAACTTAAACCTTAAAATTAAAATGTTAAATTTATTATTAAAATTTTAAAAATTAAATTTATAAAAAAATTATTATAAATAAATAAATTTATATAATTAAAAAAAAAACAAACTATGCCTTAACATAAGAATTGAAAAATAATCCTCAAAACCCAAAACCTAAAAACATAAACACCACCAATTCAAAATTAATCCTTCACCCCAAACCCTAAAACACATACAATTAACAACAAGCGACCTCAAAAATCCAAATGTTATACACAAACAACTCTTAACCCATGAGCCCATATCCCAACTAGTGTATCTCTTAGGTTCCTTTTTAAAATTATAAAATTAATACCTATTTGATCCCTAGTTTGGGATTTCGATCCCCAATTGAGCTGATTTTAAGGATAACCAAAAAGCGAGGATGAAACAAAAAATTAAAGGATTCAACTAGAGATAAACTAGGGATTACTTTAAGGATACCTTGACTACTTACATGTTGAAATGGCAATTTATTGGGCTTTGTGAAAAAAGATGTGGTTTTCACTTAGTCCCATCATTTTGAGAAATGGTTCATTAGGTGTTATTTGTGAACTTGTTTCGTGAGCTCATTTTTAAGGAATGTTTTGTCAAGTGTTATTCATTGGGAACTTCATGGAACATTTCCTAATTGAACTCTTGCTGGTTTTGAACCCTTGAACTTTCCATTATAATGGGTGTAGATCCATTGTGCAATGACCCACTCGACTTGTTTGAGTCATGGCTATAACTTGACTAGCTCTGAACTTAATGAGCCCGAAATTTAAAAAAATGAAAAACCCTATTTTGACCAATTTAGATCAATGTTTTTTTGGGGGGTAAATTCTCGCATTATTTGATGTGAAAATATGATTTCAACACATAAAAAAGGACTTTTTTGTGAAAAAAAAATGGCCCCCCGAATAATATTCACCTGATTTTCAAAAACTGAAATTAACATATGTCAGGTGTTCCAGCAGGTCACCAAAATATAAAAGGACTCTTCGAATTAAAAAAAAACTTTCATATCCGGTCTATAGCCAAAATTTGGCTTTTAAAATCTTCTTTGGAGATGATCAGGAGTTTGGCTAAAATCACACAATTGAGGAAAAAAAAAAGGAAAAAAGCCATGGTTTTGATTGCTTCAATTTAGGGAAATCTCTCGTTGAGTGGAGTTGCAAAAGAGTTGACTAGGTACATCAAATTTTTGCAAAGCACAACCAAGTGGTCCCAAGATGTGCATGGTAAGTTGTTTTGTTTTTGTCTCTCTCATGATTTGAGCATGAAATTGTCAGTGTAATGAAATTGTCACAATATTCTCAAATCACCTCTCCCTCACTTTGTCAGCACCCTTTGAGGTGATTCAGTTGACTAAATTGATTCTCTGATGTTTCTTCTCTTTTGTGCTTCAGTTTTGAAACTCCAAATAATTTCTTGCTCTGGATTTTGGTTTATGTAATAGAGTTATCCCTAAAGTCACCCTGTCTTCACCCTATCTTTGGGCCCTCCTTTCACCCCTTGTCCCCTCTTTCAGTGGTATCCGCAAAGTAAAGAAAAGAAATTTTATCGAATCTCAGCAGCAGCATGAAATGCTGCAACTCAGTATGAAATGTTCAAACTCAGCATTTAATGCACGAGCTTCGAGACTAGCTATTATAATCGTACAGTTAGGAGCAGTGAAAATATATGTAGCAAGCAGCAAGCAATGGAGGCGCTCAGGAAAAAGGAAAGACAGGATGAAACTCAGTTTTTACCACCAAAATTGATGGTTTTCTGAGTTTCATCCCCCCCTTGAATGCTAATGTACTTTTTTTGCAGGTTCTTTTTATTGAATCTCACCTTGTGTATGACCAAACTCAGGGTTCTGGTGCTGTGTTTTTCTTACTTTACAGATAACTCTAATGTAAAACAAGTTTGTGTATTTTGGCAAGAGATTTGAGGAGCCAATAATACTCAATACCATAGTGTGTACATGGGCAGCTTCAACACATCTTTATCAAATAGTTAATTAGTGCTTCGCTATGTTTGCGAACTACATTCGACAATTTTGTTTATTGTTTAATGAGCATTTATGACATTTAGAATTGAATATTGAAAATGTGCAAATAATCTAATTATCGTGTTACATTATTATTATTAGAGTCAATCAACTTAGCTTAAAGGTGAATTTTTTTTTTGCGTCTTTATTTTACATAAACATTAGCAAATTATATAATGTGGGATTGTTTAATATAGGGACAACTTCAACACACGTTTATTTAATAACATGGATTTTTCCATTTCTTACTTTCTTATGTTACATAATGACCTATGTATGCAATGCTACTTTATGACCTATGTGCGAAGCTCTACACTACATAATGTGTGCTCTAGTGACTCCTAAGTCGGTGACTAGGGTGAGGCCATTAGAGCACGTTCTCTAGCAAATGAGAAATTGGGTCCCTATTTGAGACAAGCTGATGTTTTTTTTTGTTGAAAATTTGACAAGTAGGTTAAACTTTACAAGTAACAAATTCATTGATTTGAAATAGTTCTAGAGCTCCATACCCTAAACCTAAACCCTAAACCCTAAACTTCCTACTAGTAAGTTGCTTTAAAACTTGGTACTTGTTATTTAATACTATGGGTGGTGTGTAGTAGTAGTGTGTGTATATGAAATCAGACCCTCTTTTTTAACTGTGGTTCAAACCTACCTAGAGAGGTTAGTAAAACAATTTAAACCTCTCTAGTCTTAGTTGTTTTTTTTTTTGTTTTTTTTAATTTTAATTTTTTTTATGTTATTATTTTTTTTTAATAAATTTGATAGAACCTTCAATTTTGATTCAATGATTGTTTTAATTTGTTAGAACTTTGGGTCTGGTTCCGGACCCTCGTTTCTTCACATTTTACAACTCTTGATTTATGATTTTTTTTTTTTTAAAAATTCTTAGGTGGGTCCAGTTTTATTTATCTAAAATATAGTCAAAATTTGAATTTTTTCTATTTACCTACTATGGTTAAAACATGTTCCAAAAATAACAATCACATATGCCTAATGCCACCCCCCTCTACCCCCCACTTGATCCCCCAAATTTTATTATTCAGAAAATTCATATTCATGAAAAAAAAAAAAATTCAATCCCAACAATATGTGTAACCCTTGTCAAGGAAAAAAATAAATTTAAATATAAAAGAAAATAGAAAAAATATTAAAATATTTTTTAAAAATGAAGAACAAAATCTGTAGAAACGGAATTTTGGGGCTGGTTTTGGTTCTTGGTCTCGGTTTTCCGATTATGAGGTTGATTTCGATTCTGGATTTTTTTTATAAAAAAAACTCAAAACCAAACGTGCACCACGTAACCGAGAATTGGATCTAAAACCCGTCAAAAAAAAAAACCGAATAATAACATTGGTAAAAACTGGGTTTGGAGATGAATCTCTTTAAAAGGAAGAATCCGTCAACACTTGTAAAAAGCTTGGCAAAAAATTTCCAAGTTATTAAAAATGTATTTTCCCATTGACAAAAGGGGTGATGGGATATTATGATTTTAGGGTTTTTCAAAAACACATGTGCAATTATTATTATTTAAAAGGAGAAAAATGGGTTTTTTTTATAAAAAAAATTAAAGTGTTTCAAAATGAGTTTTAAAACACTTTGAAACACTTTTTTTTTAAAAAAAACCCCATTTTTCTCCTTTTAAATAATAATAATAATTGCATAACATGAAAAAGGCCCAAAAAAACCAATTAGTTTCCCCCCCCCGCCCCCCCCTTCACCCCACATTCGACATACTTTATGACCGTCCTTGTGGTAGGTGCACTAAACCGATGGACAAAGCCTCAAAACGTAATTGAGAAACAATAATCAATCGGTGTTATACCAATGGGCACGGCCTATTGACCACGCACGGCCTAATGATCATGGCATGTATGTGCCTAGTGGCCCACAAAAAGGGATACAACTTTGTGTAAGGAAGTGCATCAAAATACGATCTAATACGATGCCAAGAGTTTGGCAAAATTTAGGGCACACTCACTCACTCCGGTTAGATGGACGGCCATTCCTTTCATCTATCATGAAGCTTCTTCAAGGGGGTGGGTACTATAAAGAAAGATAGTACCACCCCCTTGAGAGGTTGGTCCTTAAGGACCTCCTCCTCCTCCTCATCATCTTGTAAGTTCCCCGCAACTTTGTGCATCAAAGTCGCAATGTGTCGTCCCAACCCACACTTTTAACTCTCATTTGTGTAGAACTCCGACATTTTTGCATGTAGGTACTACTACCTCTTGCCTCACCCTCCGAGGAACACCTTATAAGTTACGTTCATACTAGGACATGAAAACCTCCTAAAAACTCGGCGTAAGCTATGTTCACATTACTACTAACTAGGACAACAACGTCCTTTGAACTCTTAACTTATGAGTGACTCATCGATCTTTGTTTTAGATGAGAAATTGTCATCAAAGATCAATTTTCTTTCTCTCTTTGTCACCAAAACTAAAACCCTAAACCTCCTTGTTGTTTGGCTTGGTGAAAAGAAATTTTCAAATACAAAAATACATACTTTTGAAATTAAATACAAAGAAGAAATTTATATTCCCATGCATTAGTTACTACATTCATGAAATTTATGAATTGAAGAATAAATGGGGTTGCATAATTATGCAATATATGGCTTGGTGAAAAGAAATTTTCAAATATAAAAATATATACTTTTGAAATTAAATACAAAGAAGAAATTATATTCCCATGCATTAGCTACTACATTTATGAAATTTATAAATTGAAGAATAAATGGGGTTGCATAATTATGCAATATAAATCTACACACACATTATGGTTATCAATGGTACTCTATACATGGGCATATATGGACTACCTCTTAACTAGGGAAATTTGATGTTGAATGATGTCCCTTTTCTCACCCACAAGAAGCAATTGTCGAGTTTTTCTCTTGTGGGTGTCCATTGTCAAGGTTGTGAAGGATTTTTGGAGTTAGGTGTTAGTAATTGGGGAATGAAATTCAGCCCTTTGAGTTGATAACAAGCTTAAGTTAAAATCCCATCTAAAAATCTCCATGGTGTTATTCTTTTATCCATGTTTGTATTGATCATATTTGCGCGCCAAGTTTTGTAAGTTGATGACAAGTACAATTTTTTAAGAAAAAACTTTGCAAATTTCCAACCAACAAATGAACATCATTAGGGATAAAAGACTTGGTCAAGCAAATAATGCCAAAATATATGAAAAAAAAATCAAAATTAAAAATTAAAAAAAAAATATATATATATATATGTATGTATGCAGAAAACATAAATTTTGCATTATGAGAAATAAACGAATATGTTAATCAAAGTCTCCACATCCTGACTCCCAACCAACAACATGAAGCAAATCTAACTCAAAAATTAAAATGAATGGGCATCCTCACAAGGGAGGGCATTAGAATGACATGATACAATGGGTGCAATTGATGAGAATTTTTATGTTGAAAGTTGAAACATTGGGTGAAATACAAGAGGTGGCATTATTATTTTTGTATTTTTCAAGTTTGCTAATGTGGTTATAATCAGACGGAAAGAATGTGTAATATGGCTATTGAATCATTTTTAAAATTAAAAATTGGATACTGTTTTTTTTTAATGGTCATTTACTTGGCTACCACAATTTTTTCAAATGTGAGAGTTTGGCAACTCTATGGTTTTTTTAATAGTGAATGTGGCTATTGAAGGCATTTGAAAAATCCACACTTTGGTGACAAAAGGGGTTGCATACTAACTTCACATTTCAAACTTTCACTCTAAGTCTAAGCTTCAAAATTTTCAAGTTTGAAACAATCTAAGTTTTATGCACATTGCATAATGGAGTAAACCATTGCTTGGGGAGTTGAAGACCAACCTCAAAAGAGACTTTGCCTAATTCAAAACAATATTCCTACATCTATAACCCAACAAAACTCCCAACCATGATACAAGCAACAAAATGGAAATATAACAAGATATAAACACAAACCCCATCCTTGCTCCATGCCATGTGTTGCACTCCTAAGTCCTTACTAACCAACAAACTTGCAATGAGTTGATAATTTAAGATTTAGGTCCCAAGAATACATGACATCCAAAACAAAATGATGAGCAATTCATGAGTTTCAAAATAGATAAATGAACCAAATTTAGTATAAATGTGCATTGTGCATTATGAAGAATGCAAGGTGCCGCAACCAAGGACTTGAAAAACAAAATGCAATTGCCATTTGAAAAGAAGCATATGGTTTCAAGAATCAACATAATATTACCACTTTGTGTTGGCCTGCAAGTTGATGGCCTTTTCAAATGGGAAGTTTGCAATTGCGTAGAATCATTGTGCATAGATTCAACTGCACAAATCCAAATGACAAGTCAAGTGTTTTCTAATCTTTTTTTTAATGAACACCACTATTGAAAAACAACATTCATCTTCCATAGATCCCAAGACACATGTTATTTCAACTAGTTTTATAAATTTCAAAAGCTTGTGCTTGAGGATGGCATAGATACCAATTTTGGCCCACAATTGAGTGATGGATATTAGAGACCTCTTTCAAGATTGCTTCATTGTCTCTAGTCATAGTCATCTTTAAAAAAAACATTTCAAATCTATAAGATGACCATCAAGGAGAGTTTTCACTTGCACCCAATTTTTTTTGATCTTGTGAAAACTACAGTAGATAATTTTTATGACAATCAAGCATGAGTGAAAATCATCATCGGCAATTAGAAGCATGGTAAAGTAGACAAGAATTTTGTCTACCCAAAATCAAGTATAAATTTTTGACATAAACAGAAGAAAGTGGATTAAAAAACCTTTGTAAGTAAAATTAAAACTATTAGGTCTTCTATTGAATTTGTGGTAAGTTGAATATAAAATTTGAAAAACTTTAGTATCATAAAAGTACTAAGGAACAAATAGCTTTCAAACCAACCCAATCAATATAGTGCTCAAAACTACTTTTACATTAGAAATTCCATATATTATGACTATAGTATGCACGATTTGAAAGTAAACAATTATCTTTAATGATTCCATTAATTTGAAAATAAGAAAAATCAATATTTCATCTACTTGCAAACTATTAATTTGCAAAATTCAAACATCTTTGCAAGTAGATGTATTTTAAAAAATTTACTTGAATGCATATAAAAAATGTGGTTAGTCAATTTTATTAATGTAAAAGATTATCCTCATATTAATCATTGAATAAAATAACATTTATACTTTCAAGACATTGAAGTTGATTTATGGCTACTTGGCATTTTTTATGAAAAAACACACAAATTGTCTATTTTACCATGTTTATGCATTGACATGATTAAAGTTTTGAACCCCAAATTTTGGGTACATTATTAGAAGAATCATATGCAACCATTTTTTAAACAGTTAGAGGTCCTCAACAACTAAAAACACAACTATTAACCATATTTGCAACTATCTAGTTTTTGTGACAATATGTGTAGTTGCAATCTAGTGGTTATTACAACTAATAAATTAATGGAATGAATTTTTAGCATAATGTGAGCATATATTCAATTTTATATACACTCAAACTAAAGAAACAACTTTGTCTAAGTGACTAACCAACAACAATAACTATGAAATTATGTAACATATGACATTATAATATGGCATATGATATTAGAATGATTTGGTGTCTTATGCAACCACCCTTTTTAAAAATTGTGATATTATTTGAAATATGATGTGAAAAATTAATATCCATCATTTTACATTTAACATGTATACTTTTACCATAGGGTGTAAATATGTAATCAAATTAACATAATTATAGTCATAACTTAATTGTATATTGTGAATTATATAAAAAATGTGGATAATAATTATCACCATACATCATAAAATATAATTTAACATGTAAATTCATAAAGTTTTTCATAGGTCATTTTGTCATGGCAATAGTCATGTATGCATTACATGAAAGCACATGTATATATGAAGTTCAAGTGGAATAAATTTTTAAGGATTTATAAAAATGTTATATTTTAGTTCTTTATTTTTACAAATGGAATGCATACATGTATAAAGGTTTAACCAGTGATAATTAAATTTATTTTAAAGAACTAAATCATGTGATATTTACATGTATGTTTATAATTAAACATATTAAAATTTTACAATGAAGTTATTGAAATAAATATTCTAAATTGATGTAATATATTTACATTCAAAATTGTGAAAATTATAATTTTTTAGAAGCATGGAATTTAAAATATGGATTAAATTTAATTCAGAATTCTAATTTTAATTTTAATTTATGACCCAAGAAAATTGAATTATTAAAAATTAATGAACCAAATAATTTTTTTAAAATATGAAATATTAAATTGAGGTGGAAATTATAAATGATATTTAATTTATAATTGAAATCATATTTTTCAAAAATAAAATTGTTTACTGAATTCAAAATATTTACTGAAATAAATTATAATTATGTAATTAAAATGTGAACTTAATTTCAGTATGAAAATTCATAAATAAATATTGATATGATAATGCATAAATTTGAAATACACATGTTCATATTTATGCAATGACATACTATATCGCAAGTTGAACTATTGGTTGATGGTCAGGGAATTGGTTTGTGTTTATGGAGATGAGGGTTCAATTCCCTCAAATGATTGGTCCTAAATGACTACAACATGATTACTTGTGTCCTAAATGACCATAAAATGATTGCATGTTTTTATTTTAAGTGTAAATCCATGTGGACATTACACATAATTGTTTTAGACAAGACTTGACACCATGTCATGTTGAGTTGTTTAAACAAGTTATGCAATATGACTTTAGTGACCATGGTCATTTAATCCAATATGACTATAAATGTAGTTGTAAACATAGTTGTTTTTTTTCTAAAATCATATTAGTGCATGACACCCAATGCTAACATCAGTTCATCATTTGGGAATTTATTTTACAATTCATCCACTAAAACCTTGGCAAATTCTTCACAACTTGATTTCACATGAGCCATAATCAAATGGGAGTTTGGCCTCAACACAAGTTTCAAAAAGTTTGTTGCAAAACAATGCTGGTTGATAAAAAAACTAAAATCAACAAATTCGAGAATGAAAAGCCAACTTCTTCACTATTCACTTATGTGCACCAACTTACTGACATATTTTTGCTAGTGAATGACTCAAGAACATTCAATTCATGAAAAATTGGGTCATCAAACTTAATTTATGGACTAAAATAAAGTTAGTAAAGCCAAAGTTAACTCACTTTAAGCACATTAATAAAAGCATGTATACAAACACATCATGAGATTGAACTTGTTTGGTTAAAGCATGCACAAAATCTAGAAGCATAAAAAAGATGACATGTAACCCCAAAATCAATTCCAAATCATAAAAGAGGTTCATGTTCTCACTAGCAATGTTGTTCTTGGGAACATCATCATGCATTTTTGTAAAAGGGTCAAAACTATTCCATATCGTTTTTAACAAGGAATAACATACTAATCCATCTCATCTTCACATTCTTGAACAACTTGTTTCCATTTTTAGTGAGCACCTCACATTGTTTCTAAAATTCAGATATTTTTTAGATGAATTGGAGAAAAATGCACACATAGCTTGCAACAATTCTCCAACTAAGTGACCAAGCTAAGTTTTGATAAGACTAGTGTTATCGAGTTTGTCTAATGAATAAAGTAGTGCATTTCCATCACAAATGGAACCACTATCTCCTTCATCTAAATAGTCACATTGGTTCTTGAACCCTACAAACACATTTTTACCATAGATGCACCCATGGAGATGAATTCACGATGAACTTGCTTCGTAATTCCTTAACACTCACAATGCACCCAAACATCAGAAAAAGTTCTAAACATTAGTTGAAACACATTATCAATTGTTCCTTACACCTCAACCTATTCCCCACAAACCAAAAGTTGGAAGCATTTCCAAGCTTGAACAACATAAAAGTGAGAAGAGATTTAAGAAACATTGTCCAATGTTGTCACTTCATCTAAATTCATAAATAAAAAGTTAATAGTTTTGACAACATCGTAAATGGACTTAACAACACATTATTCATTCATTCAACAATTTCCCAATTTGAAAAATCACTCCATTTTTTAATGCATGTGCTCAAACCTTAAGCATCATCAACAAATTTCTCAAGCTTTCAAATCAATCATTACCCAACCTTGAAACAACAAATGGAAAACAATGACAAACTTGACAAACTTGCATTTCACATTGTGAATAACTTTTATAACGAGATTTTATGTTGATTAATGACCTAGGAAAAAATTTAGTCTAAAGTTTGGGATTTACGTGTGTCAAACGACTATTTTTAAAGGGGGTATTCGGATAATTGTCCATTGACTTTTTTTTTAATCACCCTATTATTATTTAATTTTCTAATATATACATACATCCTATATTAATTATAATCCATTATTTTAGACATGAAGACAAAACAATGACAAGCAAGGATTCAAGATTCTAGAGACTTAAAATAAAATGAATTGCTCACCTTGAAATAAAAAGTTTTCATTCATACTTGATTATGAAGATGAATGTTGAATGACCCAAGTTTCGCATCCTCTTTTCCATTTGAAGCCTTGAACAATAACTCATGAGCTCACAATGCACAATGGATAGCCTTTGCATAAGGGCTTTAGAGGATTCTATTTCAAATATTTGGGCTATGGTAGAATATTATGTCATTATCTTTATTTGTCATTAATACCCTTGAGTGAGAGAAACTTTCATTTTAGAGAAAAATACAAATAGAAAGGTTAGAGTGTTAGTTTGTGGCTATTGATTGAACCTTAAGAGTTGGCTGATTTTTTAAACTAAATTATGAATGTTTATACCACCCTTGTTCAACAAAATTTCAAGTCTTGTCCATTTGTATGTTTTTCCAACTTGCCCATTTGGTTCAAATGTTAAGTTGTATGACAATAGCTGTAAAAGTATCCAACAAAAATGTGGGTTGTACATGTGGGTGTCAAGGTGGGATTAGAAAATTAAGACTTATATTTTAAATTTGTAAAAGGGTTGTGCTAATTATACTCCAAGAGTGGTAAGCTTTCTTATCATGAGATGTTGAATTGGTTTTGATAAAATGTGCAGGATTTCTTCATTAGGTGATAAAATAAAAATTTAAAGATTCATGAATTGTCATGGATGATTGTCATTTTTTTGGCTCCGTCTTGTTTGAGATTATCTCCAACTTAGGTTACATAAAAAATCACATAAAAATTATTTCATTTCACCTTGGAAATGTTATGCAAAAAAAAAATGTAAACAACCTTCATACTTAAATAGCTGTAAAATAGGTCTAGATGTTAAAAAAGTCCCTACTCCCATCCTTAAAAATTAATGTAAAGGACTCAACCCAAGTTGAAGTGAAATATTTGGACTTATTTTCAATTAGTTATGAATATTTAAAGACAAATCTTAAGATCTTTTTAAAAAGTGATTAGACTCCCTTTTGAATGATGGGTATAGCCTAATACCAAAAAAATTCTAATGTGAATTTTAATGTGATCCAACAAAGATCCTAATACCCTAAAAAGGGAATTTAAAAAATGGTCAAAAATGGATCATAAAAATTGAAGCCACCTATGTCCAATAGAGATATTAATGGGTTAGTTTTGAAAAGCATTCGGGGAGGAAAAAAGGCCAACCTTTTTTAGAAGTTGGTACATTTTCAATTAGTTATGAATTTTTGAGAACAAATCTTAGAATCTTAAGATCTTTTTAAATAGGTAGTCAATTAGACTCCCTTTTGAATGGTAGGTGTAAATTATACCTCAAAATCTTCAAAGGAGAATTTTAATGCAATCCAACAAAGATGCGAATACCCTAAAAAGAGAATTTAAAAAATAAAAATGATCAAACATTGATCCTAAAATTGAGGCCATTTATGCTCATTTTGAGATATTAAATGAGTTGGATTTGAAAAACTTTTGAGGATTAAAACAAAAGCAACCTTTAAGAAGTAAGTTTGTGGCCATGTAGCTCATTGCCTTGGGTCTCCCGGACATACCGGGAATGGTGAGATTTGGGCCCATTTTATAAACCCCTAATTATCCAACCATCATGCCTAGACCAAGAAATTCTTGGGGGTTTTGCGGAGTGAAACATGCAAATGGGTTTCAAGGAGAAGGTGAAGAGGTGGTGATTACTTGTGGCTCTTTTGTGGGACATTAGGTCAAAGTGTTGAGTGAAAAGTTGGCCCTTGGGTCCCATATAGCCATGCCCTAAAATTTTGGTTCCATGTTGGTCACAATAGTGTGCGTGCGGGTGGTCCCTCCTCATGTGTAAATGAGAACCCAAAAGATGGCCGCCCTCCCCTTTTCCTATGGATTAAAATTCATTCACAAGCACCGGCCCTAGACACCCAAAACCAAAACTTCAAAAAAATTGTCAAAGATGAGAATAAAGTTTTTGTTGTATTGTCCGAGCTTTTCTCAAACTTTTTGTCTATGCTAGCTCTTGTTGTTGTTGTCACATTCTTCAAAGGGGTGGTGATGGGAGTGCTTGTGGCACTTTGTTTTTGGTTGGGAAAATGAAAAGGGAAGTGTAATAACAACACTAATTGACTTGGAAAAAAAAACAAAAAGACCCAACACATTCCTAATTCACAAGTGTGGGGGAACTTTATGTGAATTGAACCATTGAGGTGCCACTAATTCTGTCCCCAAAAGAGCACTCCACTTCCAAAAGATTGGCAAAGAAGCATTTTTAATTAAATGGGTGTTGGAGTGTAAAAGCTGCTTTAGACATCATAGCCACCAAAATAATAATACAATAGAGAAATCCGTAAATTTACCCTGTTTTTGGGTTCTCCTTTCACCCCTCTTCCAGTGGTGGTATCTGTAAAGTAATGAAACTTTATTAAAACTCAGCATGAAATACTGAAACTCAGCATTTAATGCACAAGGTTCGAGAGAGGAATTATAGTAGCTGTACAGGTAGGAGGAGCAGTGAAAATATATGAGGCAGCAGTGGAGGCGCTCCGGAGAGAAGAAAGACTAGGTGAACCTCAGAAAACCATCATCAAAATTGATGGTTTTCTTAGTTTCACCCTGTCTTTCTGTTTTTTGAATCTCACCTTGTTTATGACCAAACTCAGGGTACTGGTGCTGTCTTTTTCCTGACTTTACGGATAACTCTAATATAATAATATGATACAATAATGTATTTTCATGAATGTCAAATGTGAAGTTGAGATAAGACATTCCTAACAAAGAAAAATCTAGTTATCATGAATTCATGATCATTTGGTTATTAGATAAATGCTCGACATCCCATGTTAATGCCCTTGCAAAACAACTCAGTGATACGCTGTTGTTGAAACTTTATGCCCAATTAGAGTGCTAACTATATCCTTTAATCACACAAAAAAAATGTGAATTGTGTGCTAACAACCAATAAAACTAGTTTGAAGATTTGCCCAATTTCATAAGCTTTTATAACCAAAAGGTTATTCTTTTTAAAGAAATGGGTTGGTTTTATTTGGTCTTAAATCAGTTTTTCTTAATTCATATAACCGTTACATCACATTTGGTTTGGGTGTGAAAATGTGGAATTTGCTTATACAAGGGCTATTTTTGCTATAATATTTCTTGTTTTTAATTCCACCATAAGTGTTGTTCTATACATGTAAATAACAAAATTCTATTCCTTTGGTCACAAATTACTTTTTTATGGAGTGGGTCATGTTTCATTCATGATTCATAGTTAATGAAATACTCTTCTCACTAAATGTTTCAATTCAATTTTAACCATCGATAATTGGAAACAATAACCAAATATATTCAGTCCAAGAGATTCATTCCCCAATTGAAATTTTGAAATTGGATGAAAGACTTTGGTGTGCCAACCAATTGACATTCATTGACTTACAATGTGAAGTTTTTTTCATTCAAACAATATTTTTCCATAAAAAATGATAAATATTAGTGTTACAACCATGATGAATATGTATCAAGCATGTCAATAATATAATGTATATTCACACAAGAAAAATGTAACTTGACTTAATTTGTGTATGAACATATTTAAATTGATCTAAGGTAATTCACATGATATTCACATGTATAACAAAGGCCATGCGCAAACATTGAAGTTTCAACTTTCAACCATTGTTGGGTGGGTAAGACATTAACCAAAGTATATACCCATGGTCAAAGAGTACGATAAAACATATATGAGGATTAGCCTATTTTTACCTAACTTGTTGTACATAAATTTTGAGGTTTTTTTTATATCAAAAGGTAGGAAATTGTTTTGAGGTGAGTTTAGTTATGATGTATTAATTTTTTAATTAAAAAATCAAATTCAATCTATTTTTGAATTTTCACATTAATTATCTTGAGCAAGTTTTTTTACCTTATACTTTTTGAACCTCATTAAAGCATGTAAAGTCCGGATTGTTGTTGGCACCTACCGATCAACTTCATGCCATGTTTCGCTCCGAAAGAAGGGAGGAATAACATGCTTTTGGGACACAAATCCTCACCCACTTGTCCTTTGCATTTGTTATGAAACTCTTGCACTTGCACCCTTGGTAACACTTGCACACCACTAAGCAAGAGCTGTTCCATACATGTACAAATGTGAGAATGCAAAGTGAAATTTGATGCTTAATTCACAAGTTCAAGTGGATTTATTGAAGGTGAACAAAACAAAATCAAATTTCAAGTGATGGATCAAGTGTTTTTTTTTCTACCATTTTTTTCCCATTTTTCAAAAAAGAAATTGGGAAAATTTTGGAAAATTTTGTTTTTAAAATGTAAATTTGACTAATTTTGCTAATTTTTTGTCAAATTTCGCCAATTTTTTTATACCAAATAAAAAAGAGAAAAAGAACATTGGACGAATCCTTGATTGGGTTGTGCCACCTTAAGAGAATGGAACATAGGCTAATTGCATTTTATTTTATAGCTTCAAGTGGGTTGATCCCAATGCCCTTTTTACATACACCTAGTAGCTACCTTGACCTAAATCCTTGACACCCTTTGTATGATGTTCTAGTCATGAAGTAAGGGCCAATCTTTTTGGGAGTTTCATCTTTGTGTTTTTTTTGGGTAAGAGCATATTTTGTTAGTCTTTTACACAAATTTTAATCCAAATTGTCAAATACTACTTTTATCATTATATGAAAAAAGGTACTATTATATGAAATGTTACAAAGTGCAATTAATGGGTTTAGGGTTTATGGATTGAGAAATGAAAATTTCAAACATACATGTACTAAGGTATTACATTTTGACAAATCAATATTTGCCCTCATAAAGGTCTTTCTAGTTATTAGGATGCTACCTATTGGGCAAATAAGTTCCCTAATCAATTTTCAGCAATTTTTTTGAAAAATCAACAAATAGATTATTAATATTTTTATTGATGCCCTTATTAATAACTTGCTACTTTTTCAATATTTGGCCAACATGAAGCCAAACGTTTGAGTTAGATAAGAGAGTCCATAAATGACTATCTCCAAAATGTAGATTGTTGTCTTATGAAATGAAGGGCCATTTAAGTGATTAATTCAAAACTTGTTGTTCCATTTTTTGTTTATTTTTTATTTTAATGAACCAAATATGATGCCATTGGGATTTTTTGCAATTATTTTTTAAGTAATATATTACAAATTACAATGAGAATGATAATGTTGGAACTATTTTTGGGGAGATGACTACAAGCGAGTCTCATAGTATTTCATCCTACCAAAATAGATTTAAGTTTGAAATTTGTTATGAAGAGGATGGAATGGTGTCATTTTGGAGCTATATTTTTCAACACCATAGTCATGAATGATAGAAATAAAAAGTGAATTTTCAATGTACATTATGCACCAATTTGCATTCAATATTTTCATTCAAATGAAACTTAATTTCCAATTTTGTTTCATTATTCATTGTCAATGATAGTGCATAGGGATTGTGAAGTGCAAATTGAATTAGTCATGAGAGTTTGTGTTTTGTTTTTCAATTTTGTGATGTAGTTGAGACGGGGATCATCCATAAGTCAATTTAGCCAAATTTGGCTATTAAAAAATAATAAAATGAAAAGAAATTTAAAGTAAATATCTTTATATATATTTGGCTACCTATTTGATGCATCTATAGAAGTTTGGCAATTTTTGAGAATTTTTGTAATTTTCTTTTCCATAAATCATTGAATTTGCAACGACAATTTTTTTCTAAAATTTTGCACAAGAGGAAAGGCTGATGAGAGTCGGTTGGGTCTTGGAAAGGCTTTAAGATTCTCACTATTTCATGTGAAGTAAATTTTACTAAAAGACTTTGTGGAAAAAACATGTTGAAGGGAATTATGATTTTTTTTTTTTTTTCCCATGGGTCATTTTGTTGCTACACAAAAATAAATTTGTGACCATTATTTAATAGTAAAAAAATTTATATAATTAGCTATCAAAATTCGGAACAAACATAACCTTATAACTATCTTGCTAATATATTTGTGTCTTTGGTTGAGAAGTCTATATATAATGATACCAATGAATGTATTTATTTGAAAGTAAACAAGATAGTTCTATGTAATTTTAATACTCTATTACCTGAGATTTTTCAAACATTAACCTTTATATATCACCATGTGGCTATAAAAGCTATAGTTATTTTTGACTATTTATATTGATTTTTTCACATTAATTTATGAAATTCAAATCATTTTCAAATGTTCTAATGAAATATTCTCAAACCTTTCTCTATTGTTGCACCCTATTTGATACCATCATCAACATTAGATATTAGTGTAGATCATTTCCATTTTTTCAATAAAATTCAATGGTATGTTCCCCTAAAAATTGAATACATTTGGTGGCACCACCACATAGAAATTTGTTATGGACCCTAAACCCATCAAAGTTGGCAATCCCATATTAGGCATCCATTTTGGAAATGGTGGAACCACATATTGAGTTGTCCTCCCAAATTTGGCTATTACCACCAAAAATACCTATTATGGTACTAGTAAATTCAAATGCCGATTTAATTGGAATTAAAATCATAGAGAAAAACATTTTTGACCAAAAAAAAAAGCCCCAATTTTTCTCTTCTTGTTTTGAGTTGCAATTAAAAAAATTTGGAAAGGGAGGTGGAAAGGAATTGTCCAAAGTTTTAGAATTTGATTGTTTGATTAGATAGTTTCTATTCAATATTGCCAAATTTGGCTAAATACATTTGGGTATGATCACCACTTGAGCAACATCAAAAAATTGAAAAAAAAGAAAATAAAATACTGCACCAAATGTGCATATTAACAACAATTTATATTTTAAATTGTTTCTAATTACATGGTTGAATCCAATTTGGATTTTCAGATGCACATTGAAATTCTTTTTATTATGTTCTAATTTAGCCATATTGTTCACACCATGGCTGGAGTCTTGGACAGCTCTTCCATGCTTTTATTGCCCCTCTAGCCCAAGCATGTGTATGATTGCAAGTTGTCAGAATTGGGCATGAATGAATTCATGGGCAATTCCCACAACTTGCATACATGCCATGGGCATGGGCACATGGGCAACAAATACCCATGAATTGGGCAACAATATTCATGAGTCTTTATGACTTTCAGTGTGCATTTTTTCCTATTTGAATTTTAATAAAATTACAATAATGGAAAGCCTTTAGAAAATATGTTCTCAATATGGTCACAATTAGGCTTTTAAAACTTATTTAATCATTGGAGAGTTATCTGTAAAAGTAAAGTACCCCCAAACTTGGGGTACTGGGCCCCAGTTCTACCAAAACTGGGGATGAAATAAAAAAAGCCAAGATGAAAACAGTACACTAATAATGATAGCAATAATAAAGAGGGGACCAAACTGGTCTTCTCACCTAAATTAGTCCTCAAAAGATTTCACCCCCAGTTTTGAATCTGCCTGGCCCAACATATAAAATGTTATGGTCGAATTGGGTGTTAAAAGATGCTTTTACAATTTATTGAAAATTCACAAAACATCAAGATAGGTTTTTCGATAATTCAAAATATGGCCTTTAACATGGCCTAAACCCTAAACCCTAAACTCACACACTAGCAAATAGAACCAACATATAGAGTACTAAAAGGGTGGCTTAACAATGCTAGTGAAGGGAGCATAATAAGATGGTGGGATGAAAGCTATGGAAGAGAAAAACCTAAAAAGAAAGAAAAGATCAAGATGACATTTCCATACAAAATTTGGCTAGGTATGTGGATTTAGTATAGATAGATGCATTTGGTACTAGCTCTTGTCTCTAGAATGTGCAAGTTTATTGTCATATAGGGTATAGGGAGACCTCATCACATAAGTCACATTTTTGTGGACCCATTAGCCAATCTTGACTCTTAAAAGATGTTGTTATAATTGTGTAGTCAAAATTTTGAACTTCCATTATGTGACAATACATTATTGAATACAAGGTGTTTGCAAGTGTGAACTTGGTCTTCAAGGATGGTTATATCACTCCATGTTCATAAGGTAGGTAGTTGGTTGGTTGGTCCCTTGGGTATTCCATTGAACAAAATACCTAGGCTTAAAATCTTCAAACACATTCCCAACAAAATAATAATTTAGAAGAAGTCTAGCTTAAACCGCCAAAACTTAAAGCTCTAGAAGTAGGTAAAGGGAGACAAATAATTCGATACACGATTCAACTAAAAATACATATTCTAAATAATTTGTCAGGTATCTCAAAAAAGTAAAAAATAAAAAAATTGATTGTGCAATTCTTGGTTACAATTATGTAGTGTTACTTTACTTATGTTATTGTATACTACAAATAATGCAATCTCAAGACTAATTGTAATTTTAAAATAATTTTTAAAAAATAATAATAAAAAATTTTAAAAAATAATAATAATAATGAATATATCATGGTATGGTCCTTGTGTAATTTACAACCTTTAACTAAGGCTCCCTTGTTGTTAGCTTGTTAAAATGCACCACCACCCACCATGATCCCCGAAAGGAAGCAATTTATAGCCCGAGCAAAATGGGTTGATCCAAGGTACTAACTACTAACCCATCAATTATGCTTGGTAGGCGACCTTACCATTTAGTCCCTTCTTCTCTTGTCTTCCATTTTAGCCCTCCTTCTTCTTCTTCTTCTTCAAAGTCTTCTTCATGAAATCTCTTCTTCATTCGTGATGACCCCTAAATCGGGCTTGCTTGGCATTATTTGTTCAGGACATGACATGAATGTCCCGAGCAGCATGAGGAGGATTTCATAAAGCAGATGATGATGATGATGATGATGGGCTTTGTACTGAAGAGCTTCCTTTCTTCTCCAACTCTGAAGTGGCTGGGCTTCTTTGTCCTGAAAGCTTCTTTGTCGGTGTTGTTGCTTGTCCTGAAGCTTCTTTGTTGTTGTTGTTGTTGTTGTTGGTCTTCTTCTTCTTCCTTCTTCTTCTTCTTTCTTCTACAAGCCTGAGGTGGCTTGGTGCTGGCAACCGTATCCAATGGTACGGGTGACAGCACTCAAGCACTCAAGCAAGTCATCTCGAGCTCGAGCTCCAACAATAATTGAAGCTCTTCTGTAAAGATATGAGTGATGTGTTCCCACTCACTCACTCTTCTCAAAGAGTCAACAAACCAGCCAGACAACAAGCTGATAATAGATCACAAAAGCCATGCTAAGCTAGTTAGTAGCTACGCAAAAAGCAAGCATGTAATAGATTTTGGAAGTATTTAAATATATTATTATTATTTTCCTAAGTTCTCAAATTTCTTGAAATATTTTGTAATATTCAAAAAATACAGTTTCCTAGATTTTTTTATTATTTTTCCAAATTTTTAATTATTTATATATTTTTTTGAAATTTGATACATATATAGAAATGTTTACAAGCTCAATTATGTATCATGTCATATTTTATTTTATTTTAAATTTTCTTTTGTGGAAATCCTTCCTTTATTCTACATACAACTAATTTAGTACCCCCTGGAAAGGAAAAGTAGGGTTTTGGTCAGTGTTTTTTTTTTTGTAAAATTTTTTTTATAAATTTTAAAAATTTAAGAAAAGAAAATTATCCCTTTTATGACCCAAGAAAAAATGGGAACTTTTTGGAACTTTTTTTTGTTTTGAAGTGTAAATTTGAGTATGTAAATGTGAGTGGAGCCCAAAGCACAATAGTGCTACCTACCTACCTACCTCCCCTTCTATTCTCTTCTCTTCTCTTCTCTTCTCTTCTCTTCCCCTTTCCCTAACAAAACAACAAAATTATATGACTACCCATCTCCCACAATAGCACAAAGGAAGCTTCTTTTTGTGGGTCCCCACTTCCTTCCCTCCCTCTCTCCCTCCTTCAACTTGTCAGGTCTCAAAGGGGCTTATTAGATATAAGTGTGATTTGCCAGGACAATGTGTGTTGTGTTGTGCAGGAGAGCCAAACCCTAAAACCCATTTGGAGTTGTGAGCCACATGGCTACTACTACTACTACTATGAACAGTCTTTTGGCAGCTGACTGACAAATTGCAAGTTTCATACAATTCCCACCCAAAAGGAAGGAAAGAAGGAAGTAAGGAAGGAAGGAAGGAGTCCCACCTTGCTTGATTACAAAACTAACTTGGGTTAACAATTAGCTTGGGCAGCTTGGAAACCAAAAAAAAAAAAAAAAAGGTTTCGCCAAA
>Ga0116231_10000913_pt1 | contig 56935 bp, 38 predicted proteins | sample S1TSphgellanicum_2_FD_89695 | JGI IMG/M metagenome (GOLD analysis project Ga0116231, IMG submission 89695) | Host-associated microbial communities from peat moss isolated from Minnesota, USA - S1T2_Fd - Sphagnum magellanicum MG | ecosystem: Host-associated > Plants > Peat moss > Unclassified...
AAACTTGTGTGCCGTCCCGCCCCCTCCTCCCCCCCCCCCCCCCCCTCCTGTGGGGAGGGGGGGGGGGGGGGTGGAATTGGTGAGCTGGTGGATGTTGGTTCACTCTGCAGTTAAAATGACAAATTGCAAAAAGAGCTCTTATATATAAAGCTGAAGGTACAATGCACAGCAACCTGGGAGAGCTTAGTTGAAGTACAAAGCACAATTTATCCATTAGAGCATATCTATGTCAAAAGTAGCAGAGCCAGAAGCTTGTACACTTTCTCCCTATTTCAAAGGGACTGACTCTCCTTGTGAGTGGGCAAGCTGTCCCCAGTGCCCCCACCCAACAACCTCTTTTGAATTCCTACAATTGTTGGGCAGTTAGTTATATTTGGGCCCCTTGCTTTTGTTATCACTTGTCACCCCTTTACTTTGGAATAAAATCTTTTCTCACTTTTTGTGTCAGTTTGGCATTTGCTAGGCTATAGAGGTATTCTATGAGAAAGATTGAGAGAATTTTGCATGTTTGAGTTGGTTAAAGAAATCAATCATTTGTCATTTTACACTTCATCTGGATGCTGTACTCTCTCCTCCACAAATCCACCAATGGGAAGTATAAGAAGAAACTAGAATGTCTTTTTTTTCTTTTTTTTTTGGGTTGCCCAAAACTTTGTTGACTCTGCCCCTAAGTGAGAGAACTACAGAATGATATTGTGGTTTTCATTTACCTACTAGTCCCACATTTGTAGGAGGTGTTACAATGAACTAACTAGCCTATAAGTGAAATTTTTTTGGCCACATTTCCTCTTTAAACTGTTACTGGTTTGAGTGTTGCCTTCAAGGGGTAGAGCCATGAGGCAATAAGCAGCTTGTTCTAGATGGATACCCTAATACCTTGGCACTAATTCCTAACAACCCCTTGCCGGGGATAGTGCTGGGCAGGGCAGAAAAAAAAAACCATGCTTGTTCATGGGTGGTTCATAGGGTGGGGTTCATTGGGGGGGGCAGTTCAAAGTCAGTTCATATGTGGCTTGGAAGGTGCTAATTCAAAGACAATATTGGCCCTCCTCTCTTTGCATAGTCATCCAAAAAAATGGTCACAAGAAAGCCTCTCCCTCACACACTTTTACAAGGCATGGTTTTTGCTACTGCCCTGCCCAGCACTATCCAAAAGGGGTTGGGAGTTAGGGCTGAGGGATGGCCAACCCCCCCGCCAAAAAAAAAAAAAACCATCAATAATATAATAGCTTCTGTACCTGCAACGGATGTCGAACTTTTAAAATTGTGAATGGTTTAGCGAATTAGAAAAAGGAAAAAAGTGGGTACCTACATATTTGTCCAAATCTGAGAAGATCGAACTCCAAAACCTACTGGAGACCATCAACTAGAATACGGCCATAGATTTGAAATTGTAAGGTGTAGTACTTCAGATAATTTATTCTTGACTGTCAAAATTGTACAATGAAATATTCTGCAAATAAAAATAAAATAAAAAAATAAATAAATTGGGTGATTCCATCAGACTTCTGTTTCAATATGAAATAAATAGAGGTAAATAAAGAAAGATTTGGGCAAACAAATTGCCAATTGATTTGGTAGTGTACCCAACAAGGGGTGGTGCATTCCAAAAGAAAGAAGGAAAGAAAAGGGGATCGGTGGCTGGGTGGCTGGGTGGGGCTGTTTGTGTTCTTTCAAAAAGAGAGAGAGTTGAATGTTTTGGGCTGGGCATTCCTTGAATCCCCCCCTTCTCCTCCATACCAAATCAATTCTATGAAACTAAGTGTCCTAACATTCCCTACAATTTTGCAAGAGAGTCCCTTGTGGGGGGCCGTTGTTATGTGGTTATGGTTTTCCAATGGAGAATCATCTGGCCCCTTCCCTCCCTATCTATCTATGGTAGCAATGAGGCTGGGAGGCATCTCTGGGCAGGCAGAAGGTGCCCTAGTGCCCCCCCCCCCTTCTTCCTTATCTTGAAGGAATTGATAAAGCAGCAAGCAGGTGAGGGATGCCATTGGACAAAGGACAAGCATTGCTCACACTTCACTGGCTAGCCCTGCTGGTTGTTGGCTGATTATCTTGAGATAGAACAAGTGTCCCCAAATAAGGCCGCCTTTCTCTCTCTCTCTCTCTCTCTCTGGGCAACAATCAAGCAGGAAGTCTTATAGAGATTCTCCTTTGCAGAGTGTGATCGATCGGAATTGACAACCCATTCAGGCCACGTTTGTTTCTTGGGGTTGCTGTTTGTGGGTTTCGTGGTTTTGTCGGTGGTGCTGAATGAAGATGGAACAGTGGATCTAATGGGTTCGTGAAGGGAGGGGGGGAGCGGAGAAGAAAGAAAGAAAGAAAGATAGGTAGTCCAAGTCCTTAATTGCTCCACCGGGTTCGATAAACAATAGTTAGAAACGGAGACGTTTGAAGAAAAAAATTTACAAAAGGCAACGAACAAACAAACAAACAAACAAACAGAGGTTGAAGAAACCCTCCAAGTTTTTGGGATTGTGGCTGGTTGTTGTTGTTCATTCGTTTGACAAGCTCCAGAGGATTCATTATAAGGATTTGCGGTTTAAGAGAAAGTTTTGAAGAAGGGACCGGGACGGGGCTTGTGAAGGAAGCTGAAGGTGCATCAAAGGAAGGAAGGAAGGAAGAAAGACGCAGTGAGATTTGGGCGGAGCTTCCAGGGATTGACCCGTTTGGAGACTTTTTTAGTTTAGTTTCAAAGATCCACTCTTGGTCAGGGATCTTCCTTCCTAGCGGCCTTTGTTTTGGTGCTCACAGTTCCTCTTTTTTTTTTCTTCTTCAGTTTACCCCCCTGGATGCTGGAAGTAGACCAGGGGGATCGCCAAGGAAGTGGGTAATGTGACGAGAGAATCAGTTCAAGGCGTGAGTGAGGAGGGAGTTGCGAGCTGGAAAAAAAGACTGACAAACAGTGGGTAGGGATTTCCAGGAGCAGCAGCTATGGCACTCCTTTTACCTGGATCTGCCTTCCCTGAGTTAGTACATCGAACGCCATTCACTCCTCGTCGCACTGTTCACTTGGTACTTGTTCTATTTTACCTTCTCTCTTTTGTATATCGTGTGTTATATTTCCCGATTTTGCTGCTTGCAGACATACTTGCAGATCTCTCAGCTTGTCTAGATCCATGATGAACTCACATCACAGTGCCAACTTGGGCAGATCCAGCTCCCCGGATGTTTCACGCTAGTTTAGTGATGTGCTGCGTTTTCTATTGTGGACCTGAAGACCAGGCTCTCTCTTTTGCTTCATTTCTTATATTGTTTTTCCTTCTTCATATCTCCGCCTCCTTCTCTCCTTCCACTCTTCTCTTTTAGGCATTGGGTAACACTTCCATAACTGCAAGCATATCTATCTTTTCTTCCGCACAAGGAAAATTAGTAGAGTTCATTTCTAGTCAGGTTTCTTTTGTCTCATGTTACTGAATCTTCCACAATCGGTTGTTTTTTTTACACTTAGGCTGATGCATGTGTTCATCAATTCAAAGCTCCATTTGTTAGCAACCAAGAGATACATGGTGATGAAGTGTTCCAGTTGTCTGTACCAGGGTTCTGTTTTGTTTTGTTTTTTCAATTTTGTGAGGTAGGTGGTCTGGTGATCATTCACAAGAGGACTTGGGCCAAATTTGGCTACAGGTCAGAGAGGAAGTTGAGAAATTTAGGAATCTTGTGATATCTTGGCAACATGCTGGAACTTATTGAATGTGAATGATTTCCAAAACCAATTCCTCGAGATCTGGCAACTTTGGGCCATTTTTTCCCCCAAAAAACATCCTTTGTATGAGTCACACTGGCTTTTTTTTGGGGGGGTTTCCAGGATGTGAAATTTCGCCAAAAAAAAACTGCCGGTCTGTACACTTGCTCAAAGGGATCTAAATGATCATAGAGTTTTTTGAGTTTGCAGAGAAGACAAGTTGCGATTGACTTCTGAAACCTTGATGCAGCTTGCAAGTTGGTTTCAATTGAATGCAACCAGTGTGTTGGGATATAGTTGAAAAATCTCTGTTTCTTTGGCACACACAAAGACAGCCTTGGGTGTTTTGGGGTTAACCAGAAATTTTTTGTTCTTGCAAGATCCACAGAGGTGCAGGCCAGTGCAGGCTAGACGGAGGCAGCAGCGATCACATGAATTGGATGTCAGGGAATCACAAGAGGCAGGGATTGACCATGTGCAAATAGCAAATGGGGAGCCATGCTGCACAAACACACCATTAGTACTGATGCCCAAAATGGGGTCACGCCGATCTATGAGACTCCGATTGAAGAAAAGTCCTCAAGAGCCAAAGATGGATCCAGTCGACCTGGAGGCTGCTGAGTGGGTTAATAGAGTACTTGCAAATGATCCAATGGTGGAGGTTGACCCGGTCACCATCTTGGAACGAATTAATGCAGAGAAGAAAGTCATGCCAGTGGCCACTATCTCTACCTCTGAAGCTCCAGGCATTTTTCATCACTCCAATGGTGTTCCCAAGATCCCACAAAGTGTGTTGCTTGCAACAGGTGTGGGTTTTTCATCTCCATTTGTTTTGGTTTGTGAGGTCATGAGGGCTATGTGACACTACATTTACACTGTCCAGACTTTGCTATGTGTTGGGTCTACCTTCAAATCACAAATTGAATCTTGAAAAACATGGAGCAAATAAGCTTGGTTCCTATTGCACTGATTGCATGTCAAACCTGTTGAGTCATTGGTATCCATTTGTTATGACTTTGCATGAACTGGATGGGAGCTGAATCACATCATTAGGTCTGGACTTGCCAAGCTTCACTAACTGATGTTTAGTTAGCAAAATGAGAAGCAGCCATCTTGAAAAACACAGCCTCTCTTGATGCATGAAGTCAGTTGAGGCCTTCTTTTTATGTGTCAGTGATTGCTTTCATCGTGTGAAAACAACTCTTGTCAATTGTGCTGCTCTTGGTTGCTAATAGTCCATATTGCAATGGAACAGGTTCAGCAATAGTTGTGGCCTTTATAGCCCTTCTTGTGCGAGCATTGAGACCAGCAAAAAGAATTCAAGGATCTTCCATTTTACAAGAAGATCTTCAGTTGTCACCTCAGTTTGCAAGCCTGGGTGCAAGGAGTGAGATAGTGGAAGAGACCCCAAAGGTAGCACAGGCCCAGCTGGTTGCAAATGCTGTGGTCAATGATGAACTGGAAACAGCCAGCATTTCTGAAGGGAGTCTGAAAGGTGGTAAATCAACTGTGGATCTAGAAACTAGTAGTGCAGTTGGTGGAGTTGGAGGGGGATCAGCAATTTTGACTGCATTTGATGTTCAACCAAGATCTGTCCAGCCCCCTCCCCCCCTTCATGTCTCCATGCCTTTGCCACCTAGCCTTTCCCATTCTTCAACCCAAGCTAGTGCTCTTGAAGAGGTAGTCTCACCTCATCTACCCAACATTTCCCCATCTGATTCCACAGACTTTGTGACAGACACCAAAAGCATTGAGGAGCAGTTTCAAGCCAAGCTTTTGGAGTCTGAAGAACAAGACAGAGCAACCCAAATTCATGACAGAATTGAAGCCAATCTCTCTGAATTTGAGGGGCGAGTGGGTGTGAAGGCTTCCATGTCCAAATTTGAATCACTGCTGTCGCACCTAAACCCACACAAATTTCTAAAATTTGACGACAACACTAGAACAAGTGACAACCATTTGCAGTTTGAGGAGCAAAGCACGATTACAAGTGGGCAAGTCTTTTCCCCCATTCCTGAAGATATTCTAGATGGAAAAATTCTGCCTGAGAGTGAAAAATTGTTAATGGAAACCATAGCAAAGGTACAAGATGGATCAGTAAAGACTTTGGAGACAGGTCCACACATGGGACTTGAGACAGTTAGTTCCTTTAGCACTTTGGAAGCCCCTGTGGTCACCGATGATCTAGATGCTCATCATGAGATTTCAAGCTCTTCAAACAATTCTTCTCGAGTGGAGTTGTCACCTGATGACATTCTGCTCGCAGTTGAAAGGGAGGTCAGTTCATCCTTTGCATCAACTTGGATACTTATGGTTGTTTTGCAAAGCTAGTTACTCACACAGTTAGGTCTGTCATTAACAAATCTCATTATTATCATTGAATTTTGCTATGAGAATTTGTTGCTTCTGACGCATGGCAAAGCAATTGCAGGCTGAAGAAAGGAGGAACAATGCGAAGTATAGAGCACTGCAAGCTGCTTTTCCAGCTGTAGCAATTGGGGCAGGTGCAGTAGGGGCACTTGCAGGAGGTAACTCTCTCATGCATTCAGAAGCTACTTTTCACCAGATTGTTGTGATATTTGGGACCACATTTTGCTTTTTCCTGGGTCATGATATGTTGTTTTTTCCATTTTAAGCCACATGGAACAGACCCAATTGCCACAACCATAAGACAAACACTTGGCACTTGGACATACAGTGTTGTATGTTCTTGTGAACACTGGTGTATCCCTCCTGCACCAGTAATGGGTGTTCAAACTTTTGACGATCTTTCTGTCCTTGACACTGTATGTGGCATAATTTGAAATTGGTCTATTTTCTGGTTTGTGTTTACATGCTTGGTGAGGCTATAAAACTGAGGTTCAGGCAAGCAAATGCATGTAAATCATCTCATTCATTTGTGTCGTTGAAATCTAGTGGATGGAGCACTGGAAATGGTTGGGGTCACAGCAACAGCAAGCTTTATCTCATATGAATTGTTGTGGGCAAATACAAGGTAAAGTTCCCTTGCACCATACCCATGAAAACAGATCCACATTGCAGTCTCATTACTGTGAGAGAATTGGTGCTGAAGTCAAAGACCATCTTTTACGTGACTTCCTCAAGGCTTGCAAGTAGGGCTGTATGGTGGTCAAGGTGCGGTCTGAGTCAGTATGACCAGATCATGCACTTGTGACTATTTGTGTTTCAAGCATGGACTGGGGAGGGTGCAGGGATCAGCTGTGGGAGGAGATTAATAAGATAACTGACCACAGAAAGCTTTTCAAATTTCTGAAGAAACGTAAAATCGTTCAAGAATGTTGACTACTGGCATGAGTTGGAAAAAAACCCATCTTCAGAAAGAGGCACCCGGATTCTGAGCGCAGACAACATGACTGGCAATCCACTACCAAAATGCCTCAACTACTGTAAATATGCAATATGTGGGGATGAGGCAACTATGCAGTAATTTGAGTGATAGTTGGTTAGGTCCAGTCAAAACTATCAATTAAGTCATCAGATGTGTTGTCTTTGAGAGTCAGTGTGCCATGTATTACAGTGGCAATCTAAGTGTGCAATTGCGTTGTAGAGGTCTGAAGCAGAGTATTTTCTTGTATTGTTTAAGGTCTTAGTGGCTAGTGTTAGTGCCTGATATCATAGGTGTGAATCAATGGTTGATAGTTATATGAAATTTTTATGTCTCGCCAATGTACACTAGTTTTTGAAGAGAATGTTTTTAGTTGTGGAAGAGAATGTTTTATGTTAAGTGCAGATTTTGTGCACCTCTATTGTATACCAATCTAAATGTCCACAGAATATCCTTTTGTACAGAGTCTTGATCTGTCTGAATGGGTGCACAAATCTTATCTTGAGACTATCTATAAGACTATTTCAACCCAATCTGCTCAGTTGTCAAAAAATAGATTCTGACATAGACCAGCTTTTCTAAATACTCTTGCTCTCTCCTTCGCAGAAAACATCCTTCCCACAGGAGAGTTTGAGCTAGAACATTTTTGATGCTGCAATGAAGGCAATGAAGAGCAATCTGTACAAAGTGCCTGTACAAAATTGGGGAAGAATCACCTTGTTGGAAGTACTGACATTGAATAAAGGACCGGTTGTGATGGAAAGACAGATGTCTGAACACTTGGATGATGTGACATCTATGAGAGCAAATTGATTGACAGCAGATTGAATGAATTGCAATGTGTCAAAGAAAGACATGATGCGGTTGCAATTTTCCCATTGCATTCAACTCCTGTAATGTTGAATGCAATGGGAAAATTGATCTGGAGCAACCATGCTCTTTGCAAAGACATGGAAAAAGACTGTCAAGTGACATGTTGAGGGAACAAACCATCAACCTCTTTGCCTTTGCTAGGTCTGCAGTAGGTTCATCTGTTGAAGGCAAATATCTCTCTTCTGATGGTGCACTGCACCATCAGACCTTTCTCATCTGTTCCTCCTCTGTGGATGTCCAGATCACCTTCCTGTGGTGTTCCTGGAAAGAAAGAAACACCCTGCTCTGCTCACCAGAATCATGAATCTCCGCATCTCTCTTTGCATCAGCTTCCACCATTTCAATGTATCTATGAGACCGCAGAGATAACAATTTGAGGCTGACTGTTGTATCAGTTCCATCAAAACCAAAATGAACATAACAAAAATGATATTGGTCATAACCTTATGAGCATTATTCACATAACATCAGACCATCACCTTCATCATGAATGGTAATGACAAGCTGCTATTACTCCCCACTGACTTCACCAGCTCCCAATTCAAAATCCCATCCAAGACATTATACAAAAATCTGCTGCCTAAGTTTCTGCTGCATTTCTGCCAGATCTGAGAAGAAATGGTCATATATTGGCTAGCACTCAAGAGACATAGCTTTTGATACCATCTATCTGCTGTCTGTATTAATCCTTTTCTCCTGCCATATTTCCCAAATCCTCATGCTTGCCTTGAGGACTTATAGTTTCTCCTACTGAGGTTTTCTTCCCACAACTTTCCCTCCCCCTTAACATTGTCTCCAGAAGAGACTTCTTGAGCTTATCTCAGGGAGGCAATTGCCCATTTCCAAGAGTTTGTCTTGGGCCAAGAGTTCTTCCATTTTGACGAGTATCAAAGCATGTACATTGTAGCTACAAGCTGCTCTTGTTCCTCAATGTCATCATGCTCCTTCTTTCACATTATCTCCTGCTGCATCAGATGTGTTCCTTTGTACAATACCATCCCGTCATCCTCTGCTTTGAAAAATATCATCATTCAGTTGAAAACACAACAACAACAAAAATGTGGGTCATAGGCCTTCTTCGACAGCCTCTTACTTTGAACTCTGTTTTAACTCCTCGATCCTCTCTGATACCTTGTTCTTTCTCATCAACTGCCTCTTCTTCAGTGCAGCTCCTGCCATCACCTCCCTCTTCATCAAGCTAATCTGCCATATAATGGTCAGACCCTCTGTTGGCCCTGATGATTTATCGTCTCCTGGAACTGCGAAACAGCTGATGGTTCTTCAAGAATTTCATTCCCTTCCAGTCTGTTTGACACCACTTCCAGACACTGTAAAGATCTCCTCCTCTCTCTACTGAACTCCTTGTGTGGGGATTTTACCTATTCACATACTATGGATCAAGAAACTCTTCATCCAGTTCATCCTGCATCTCCAAAACAGTATAAGTTCCAGTGAGACATTCTAACAATATCTCTCCTTATCAACACTTTTAGCCTCATATAGGCACAGGCTCTACCAGCTTCAGGTCCTTCTACTCCATCAGTTCAGTGGCCTTCCATAAAACCTCCAGAGAAACATTCCATCTCCTGCTCAATTCTGCCAGATTAATCTTAGGTACAGCATCCTGTTGAAAACCACCTGCTGTTTTTTAACAACTCTTGCCTGTTTCCACTTGCCCCTCCATCTCCTCATGAGCCTTGGAATCAGTCCCTTCCTCTTCAGACCCTACTGTTTAGCTGCATCATTGAACTCCTATTGTCTGACAATATGAGCCTAATCTAGCATCCTCTTCCCTTCTCATTTACTTCCAGCTTTCATTTTTTTAAAGAAACGAAGAGGCAAAGGTAGAGACCATTGTGGCAAGAGGACCCCTGATCGATGCAACCAAATACACAGAGATCAATCCATATGGCAACTGTAGCTGTATTTGGATAACCCATATTGTCATTGTTGAAGCTTAGTATGCCATATGGCAAGGGAGAAGAGAAAAGAAGCAAATACCAGAACAAGGACATAGTGGTCATACATCGGGCATCACATTATCTTCACAATACAGGACAAAACGAGGGGTGTGTCACAATGTGGCATTGCCATTTCCATTAAAAAGTATCTGAAGGCAAGAGCAGAATCGAGGAAACTCAAATATTTCACCATGCAAAAGTATAATCTTCTTCTAAAAGAAAACCAAAATCATTCTTGATATTATAACTCTATAACTAATCTCAAGTTTCAGCACAAGCCAAAATACCATTTTTCCAAAATCCTCGTATAAAATTAGACCTATTATTATTACCTAGTAGAGGCCAAAATCCCTTAAGCTACTATACTCTATAATGAATCTAAACACAATATCGTTGCCTCGGTAGGCAAGGCCAACAAACGGTATGTGGACAGTCAAACAGACACTAATACCTGCACAGTTTGTGAAGCAATATACAAATTGCTGCTGAATAAACATATCCTTCTCAGTGACAATAGATGCCAGAATAGGAAGAAAGTCTAAAGTAATTCTACCTCTGTTTTTCTGTTTTGTAATTTGAATCTTTCTTTTGACCGAGGTTTGCAGGAAATGTAAATGGAGGATATCCACCGTGTGTTGGTGGACTCCCATTCTACATCTAGACTGTGCTCCATGTTAACCTAGAGTCCCTGGATGCGGATTGTTGTGGTTCTATTTCCACTTCAGTTTGCTTGTGCTTAGAACTCCAACACATGATTTAGCTTTCGGATGGTGCAACATTGTGGTCCTTATTGGTAAAGCAACCAGATTTTTGGAAGCCAAAAAGTTGCAATGCCACAACATGGACATTCTATGCATCGAATGATACTTTAGAGGTGAAACCATTACAATATGAACAATTCAAGTGTGTGTGCCCTATTTCAAAAAGCCTCTTGCACAATGTAAAGCGGTGATATTAAAGATATCTGTAAAGTTGGGCAAACACAGCACTGGAAGCCCATGTTTGGCCAATTTACAAGATGTAACTTCAAAGATGGTACCAAAAAATTACACACAGGCACAGCGGGGCTCGAAACTCAGATTTCACGCAAGACTCAACATGAACTGAGTTTCATGCTGAGTTTCTTGCCCGTGCATTGTTCGGAGAAGCTTGCATCTTGTCACATTCTTACCTCTATGCTTGCACCTTCATTTGTCATCGCATGTTTACTTTTATGCTTGCATGGTTTTGGCTTGCATAGCTCTGGAAGTTCTAATAGTCTCCTGCTTTGCATTGCCCTATGACCTCCCCTATTTTAGCATCTTACATCAACACTTGTAGGAGCTTCATTGGTTTTGGCTTGCATAGCTTTGGAAGTTGTAATAGTCTCCTACCCTACATTGCCCTGCAACCTCCCATGTTTCAATGCCTTACGTCTATGCTTATAGGAGCTTGAGGAGGGAGTTCTAAGGAGTATTGTCTCATCCGAAGTTTAGCAACGACAAGGAGAACTTGCAGCAACATCTTTTAAGGTGAGGTTTAGCCCAACATTAGACCAAGATGGTTTTGGTAGCTCAAGGTACAGAAGCAGAGGAAGAATTTTTTGATCGTCTTGTTTAGAACCTTTCTTCTTGGCAAGTTTTTCTCCTATTGATATGGTCATTCTTCGCGTGTTGCTGCAAGATTTGCAATTTTTTCCAAATCTTAATTGGTGGTTGGTTAAAAGAATCATTGAAGTAGACAAATTTTGAACCTCCAAGACTAAAAACAAAATACCTTGTTTTGTCTCCAAAAACTGAAAACTTTTTCTCATCTCCACAAATTCTAGAAATAGTGCCTTGTATTCCAAACCCTAAACACTGAAAATGGCCCCATAGCCATGAAAAACCTAGAAAATTCCCAAAACATCTATTGCCTCCTTTAATGAATGCATTTGTGATTGAACATATCCTCCCAAAATTACTCTTGGACCCATTTATGATGTCGCAACTTCGTTGACGTAACCATTTGTGGCATAAAGTTGTGGGTGAGTCCCTTGAACAACATGCCTTAAACATTGTGAAACATCACAATGTGTTTTACTACCACACTATTGCTACCCAAGGACTTCCAAGGTGTTCTTTGAAATAACATTTGCAATTTGAAGTTCATTGTTTGAAGCTTTGCTTCCTAGATGATACAAAGATTTGAGATTTTGGTTTTAAAGTGGCTTTGAAATTTCATGTGTTTTTGGACTTTTCACATATGTAGTTAGCTTTCATGTGTATAGGAATTCAAACCCACCTTTAAACCTTGTTTTTGGTTATGTAGTTCGGTAATCTTGGAAATGTTCAGCAACTTGTTGTCCATGGGTATTTACATATTCTTACAACCCTAACATTTGGTATGTCGCCAAAATGACTTCAAGTTTTTTGATACCTTGGATGTGTGTGGTGACTTTGAATATGGTGTTGAAACCTTACCCTAAGCTCTATAGTTGGAGACGGGTGGTAATTCAACTTTAGTTTGGAAGACAAGGGTCTTTAAATGATGTAGAAACTTGTTAGTATGGTCTATAGTTCAATTCAATACCCTAATTTGTTGGACTTGAAAACTCTGGTACATAAAAGACACATGAACTTGTTTTCCTAGCTCTTAAGCTTTCTAGTTTACACTATTTAATAGACTACATGTGTATGGGTAGTTATGTACCCTTGAAACCTGTCTTGTTCACTCCAACCAAAAGGATTTCAAGTTTTTCGATACCTTGGATGTGTGGTGACTTTGAGTATGGCCCAGAATCCTTACCTTAAATTCTACAAATGTATATAGGTGGTAACTCATGTTTAGTTTGGAAACTAGGGGTCTTTAGATGAAATATACACTTGTTTGGATGGTCTGCAGTTCAATGATATACCTTAATTTGTTGGTCTTGTTGAATATGGTACTCAAAGACACTTCAAACCCATTTTCCTAGCTTTGAATATTTCTAGCTTACACCGTCTATTGGAGTGCATGTGTATGGGTTCTTATGTACCCTTGAAACCTATCTTATTCACTCCAACTAAAAGGTATTCAAGTCTTTTTATATCTTGGATGTGTGTGGTCACTATGAGTATGGCCTTGAATATATTTTTACCTTAAGTTTTGTAGATGTATAGAGGTGGTAATTCAAGTTCATTTTGGAAACTAGCATGGGTCTTTATATGAAATAAACATTGGTTTGGATAGTCTATAACTTAATGATATACCTTAATTTGTTGGCTTTGTTGAACATGGTACTCAAAGACACCTAAAATCTGTTTTCCTAGCTTTGAATCTTTCCAACTTACATTGTCTACTAGAGTGCATGTGTATGGGTATTTATGTACCCCATGTTTAGGTCTTGTTCATTCCAACTAGAAGGACTTCAAGTCTTCTTATACCTTGCATGTGTGTGGTGATTTTGAGTATGGCCCTTAAACCCTACCTTAAGCTCTGTAGTTGTAGATAAATGGTAATTCAATTTCAATTTGGAAGATAGGGATTTGTAAATGACATAGAAACTTGTTTGTATGGTTTGTAGCTCAATTCAATACCTTAATTTGTTGGACTTTGGTAGATAAAAGACACTTGAACCGATTTTCCTAGCTTTTAAATTTTATAGCTTACATCATTTATTGGATTACATGTGTATGGGTATGTGTGTGTATGTCATGCTTCATGCAGAGGATGAAATTGTGTAAAGTAATTAAACTTCTACTAACCTAGTACCTTTGCCTTGCTACCCTCGAATTCTAGCCTTGTTAAATTCTCACATGTTTTAAAACCTTATTCCAAAAATAATATTTCTGGGTTGCCAAGATAACTGAATTGTACACTTTTTCTTGCTTGCACCCCATATTATGAGACTTTGTAAGGATTGCCCAAATTTAGTCATGGAATCATACATGTGATGTGTTTTTGTGCTTTTTTGGCAACTTTGGTCATGAGACATGTCATGATTATGATTATAATTATTATAGTCATTTTTGACATGTTTCACATGACTAAGGTGGTCTTTTTTATTAGAAGAATGACAAACCATTTTATTAGTATATTTTTGCCCAAATTAAAATTGTTTATTTTTTGGATTATTCTCATAAATAATATTTTTGTGGTAGGTAGGTAATAAATAGTTTTAAATAGGTTGTAAAAAGGCAAGAAAATAAGTAGGTGGTAGTTTAGTTTACTTAACCTACTTAGGTAGCCTACCTACCTTAGCTTTTTAAACATGTACATAGGTTACAAGTATAAGGAATTGAACCCACCATTTGCACAATGATGAACCAAGTTCTTAACTAATGGACAACACCTTCATAAGGTAACATTTTTTTTCAAATTTTTTTCATTTGCTTTTCTTTTATGTAAGTAAGGAAGGTGAGGCAATTAATAAATACATTGGAGGTATGTAGGTAGGTAATCATGTAGATTTCTAAGTAATTAAGCTAAATAATTAGGTAGACCTAGGGTAATTAGGTAACATTACCTAGGTACATAGGTTGAAAAAATGTTCATAATAATATTATGATGATAAAACATATTATTTGTTAAAGATGTGGTGTAATCATTAAGGACTCAATTTTTCAACATGGAGATGAGGAATTCAAGTCCTCATATTTGCAACCTACATGCATATGCATAGTTAGGTTACCTAGTCTAGGTTAGGTTAAGCTAGGTTAATTAACCTAACCTAAGTTTTTATCTTGACCTAAGTTTGCTTATGCTATTTAACTTTTTAGGCCTTTCCCTAGGTTGTTTAGCCAAGGCTACTATTTATGTTAGGTTAAGGCTAGGTTAGGCTACCTAGATTGGGTTAAATAACCATGTTAAGCAACCTAGCCTAACCTAGGTTACCAAGGCTAGGTTTTTAAACTAGGTTATGCTAGGCTAAACTTCTTAGGTTACTTTGCATCACAAATTTATTAGGCCATAATTTGATAATAATAGTCATGTAATTTTTTTTCATGGGTTCATATTATTTAGACACAAATGTCGTGTATATAAAACACATGAAACACATAGAAGTGGGACAAAAAAAAATCATCCATGGTAAAATCTTGCATCATATTTATATGTGCTTCACAATTCATAGATTTTTTAAGCATGCAATATCAACATTAAAATAACATGAAATTATGAAAAAATAAATTTTGCATGATTACTATTGTTAAATCACTGCCCAATCAGTTTGTGATGTAGGTCTTTAGGTTAACCTAACCTTTTCAACTTAGGTTATAGTACATAAACTAGGTTTTTAACTCAGAAAACCTAACCTAATAGGTAGCTAGCTAAATTGGTAAGTAGGTAGGTATAAATAAGTGTGATAGATAGTTACCTAGATATGTCCATGATTGTGTTTACAATGATTATAATTATGGAAGACATAATCATTAATGGCATTTGTGACTACTTATGTGCATGAAAATGATTAGTGGTAAAAAGAATGTGTTTCGGTGCAATCATGCAATCATTCATGGCATAAACATGTAATCATAAAAACCATGTTTTGGTGTAATGTTGAAATGAAGAGGCTTTTCTTGATTGTGGAATTGCTCATATAAGCTTGCAATGTTGTCATCTTGAATCTACTAACCTAGTGGTAGGGAAATAAGTAAAAAAGGACTCATGTTTATTATCTACTTGGTGCATTCACAAAAAATAAGTTGAGGGTGCACCTTGAATAATAGTTTAGGTGATTCCTTCTTTTGGAATATTCCTAAGATATACTAGGACTATTTCATTTGTAAGTTGCAAAAAAAATTTAAAAAGTCTTTTGACTTAATAATATGCTGCATTATATTATCATGCAAAAATATGTTTTAAGAGTTTTTTCAAAATAATGTCATTTTCAAGTCATTTGAAATCCATTTAAAAGTTTAGATAAATAGTAAAAACATTGGTTATAGTGTTTAATGAGTGATTTTGAATAAGTTTTATCCTCATTAGATTCATTACAAAAATATTTCACACATTTCCATAGTATATTAAAAACATTATCATCTAAGCACATTAAAAAATTCTAACAATATTAGTACAATTTTGATGAAAAAAAACATGCTTTGTCATAAGATGCAAAAACATTGTGAAACTCCTTAATTTTGACACAATGTAGGCTAAAGGCACACAATTTAAGAAAAAATAATACAATGTGATTATATAAAGGGGTTCACCATAGTGTGTTTTCATCTTATCACAAAATATATTTTCAAATTTTTCTAATATAATAATTGATGATTTCAACATGAATATGTTAACTACAACATGTCAATAATAAATGCTACAATATTTTATGAAAAAAAACTGTTGCAAAATCATATTTGAAAAAAACTACAACTGTTTCCAACATACAATTGATCACAGATGGACAAACACACCAACACAAACAATGCCATTCTAGATCAACTAAAGCTTATTAAACACATCATAAACCTTTATTTTCACATTAAGATTGTTGAACCATGTTCCCAATTCTGTGTTGCCCAAATACTTTTTTAATTACACTTTGATTCATAGTAAACAATAAAATCATTCTTTAAAATCATATGAAAGTTTAAGTGAAATAAGACAAATTAGACAACACCTTTATATTGATTGTTTGGATCTCACAACATGTATGAAGCTTTTTCCACGTTTATGTATGTTTCCACCTCTTTTGTGTGTAATGTTTTGATTTACAATCGTAATCACTTTGTTCCTTTTATTAAGAAAAAAGAAAAAAATACAATCCAAACTTGGAATATGAAACATCCTCTAATTATGTAAAAAACAATGTTCTAGCACAATATCAAAATTTAAGTACCTATTGTTTAGTCATCTTTGTAAATGTTTTTTCAACATAGTTAATGAGCTCACACAAACTACAAAACAACCAACAAATCTTGATGGGAAATATGTGTGTTTTAATCATGCAAAATTGACTAGAATTGAAAAATTGTTGTTTCAAATTTGAGAAAAAAATGTGCCTTGTGTTTTATCAACCTCAAACATGCAAACTGATCACTTTGAAGGGAGGATACCCACCATGGTTAAATTTTGTGATGAAAATGTTCTTAAACCCTTGAACCTTAAAAGCTAGAACCTTTATCTTTAAAAATTAACCCCAAACCATAAACTCGAACCCCAAACATTAATCCTAACAAATTGACCTTAAACTTGGGAGTGTCAAATGCGCATCTACCAAAATTGACATTGGCTTTCAAAAGTTTGAATGTGAAAAAAAAACATCTAACAAAATCTAACACTTGAAACATCAATATGTGTATATCTTTTCAAGAAAATAAATTTGTAAATCAAACAAACTCACAATAAATGTATACCAAACATTATTTTTTTCGTAATATAAAATAAGGTAAACCTCATGTGTAAATTGATGCCTTCTTATATTACCATTTTTGGGCATTTGTGAAAAACATTTATTGAAAAATGTGGTGTAGTGTGGGGGACCTCCTTAACCACAATTTCTTGCTCATAGATATTTCTCATAGTTTCCATCGAGGGAGGGGACGGGGAGATTACATGTAATATATCCTTAGGGCAAGGGAGATTGTTACAATCATTTGAGAGTTGTTGTAACCTGTTGCATTGCATTGTGATAGTATTGGAACCAGTCTAGTAAAAACCCAGTCTTATTCCCCCTTGTCAAAGAAAGCACATCTCTGGCTCTTGATTTTTGGTGTATTCTTGAAGTGAGCATTTCTTTTTTCGTATTGCAGAGATTGCTGGAAAGATAGATTGGCAACCTTTGTGTTTGCATCATGGTCCACAAGGGCTAAGTCTTAAGGATATTGAAATTCCCATCACCTACAAGAGATGGTTTCACTTGAAGGAATGAAGCAAATTCAGAGTCAGACAAAAGGAATCAGCAGAAATTTATTGGGTCAGAATTGTAGCCAGGGTGAAATTTGGAATGATAGTTTCTGGCCCAATCATTTTAGCAGATATGGTCCATAGAGCAAAGTCACTGCAAAATGCTGCACAAATGCATCCACTGCCACAGACTTGATCAATCAGTTCTGCAGCCATCAGTATGAGAGTGACTTTCACACAATAACTTGCTACAGCCAAATGGTATATCTTCTCCATAGCACTTTCTGTACAGAGAGGTATATATATAGACCCATTCACTCAGCAGACAAATCTTCACAATCAAGGCATGGCAAATTAGTTCTCACTTTTTATAAACTCATCTAGGCTGTAGAAATATCGTTAAGCAGGATTGTAGTAGTCATCTTCGTTCTGAGATTTTCAACACACCAGGAAACCCTGCTGAAGTGACATAATTGTTCTATCCATTCTCCGTGCATTTGTACATGCACAAAACCCAATTCATTCTTCTGTTCTTCACATTGTTAATACTTTGTTGTGTGCACCCACAGTAAGTAACTATGCCCAACTACATCATGTTACATGGAAAGGAATCTCTCTGCTGTGACAGTCCCTACTGTAAAGGAGGTCATTCATAAGAGAATTGGATTCATAAGATAACTTGTGAGAGGCATTGCATAAATGTTTTTGCACTATTGGTACAGAATTCATTCAGGAATAATTTGCTTGCACTATGCTGCAACTAAGCTCTCTTGGCCAATGGTGGAGATGGCTATTTGTGCAGCCTTTGTGTCTATATCACAAAGCTTGCCTGTCTTTGATACTATGACTGCACACTCAGGTGTAACCTCTGGAAGATACAAGTCTGCTTTCTCTTGTGAAGAAAATAAAACCACCCTGCAACCATAACGCAAAAAAAAACCTCAAATTTCCCAGCAAAACCCCCGTCTATCCACATGCACTTATCATGATTGTCACTGTGGAACAATAGTGAGAATATATGCATTAGCAATGGTTACTTATAGTCACAGTAATTCATCAATTATCACTGGCTGGTGTAGTCCCAGATCACTGCACAAACTGTCTGTTAAGAAAGTGCATACCTGGGCTTTCTCAAGGCATGTGCCATTTGGAATGCTGCAGTGTTTGTTGTCACAACACCAGATGATGCATGGATAACTGCTGCCAGCTGTTCCCCAACCGCACCCTTCATCTTAGCAATACATCATCCTTGCAATTTGCAGGCATGTGCTTCAAAGGCCAATCCAAACTCATGTGTGAATGTTAGACAACATCTGCAAGTTGCAAATGTTGATGCTGAACATCTCTAAGATGCTTAAGCAATTCCTTGCACTATAGACAGATGTTGGTCATAATATGAAAGCAGGGAACATAAGGTGCACCCTCAAAATTGAGAAAGGGCAAACCTGGCCTGGGGTGGTGATAAACACAATGTGAACATCCTCCCCACAAGCTTCTTGAACCCTCTGCCTGTCCTTCTCATTGGGAATCACAAACAACACGCTTGAACTGTGCCAAAACATATATACCAACTCTGTCAATGTCAACTTGTAAGCACCACATACTCTTACCTCAGTCATGTTGCACAAATGAATACTTTCCAGCAACTCCCACCAGATTAAATTCATTTGCCAAAGGCCCACAAAGCCCCTAGTTCAACATAGTGCCTGGAGTTGTTGGATTGACCTAGTGTGCAGCAAACTGGCACTCCACTTCTCAACCCACCTTTGAAGGGAGCATGAGCCCCAACCAGTAGGATGTTGAATTTAATGCTCTCCCAAATAAGGCCTCTAATAGTAGTATGTTACTGACTCTCATTTCAGAGGATATGTTCACACCTGGTGGACTTGGCAAGTGTTGCCCAGACAGGGAGGGGAAGAAGGCTGTCGGTGTCACCACTTGACTGCATTGATGCAAATGAGGTACTCTCAATTCCATGAAACACCAGAAAGTCCCCCTTCCGAACACCTGCCTTGGAGTACTTAGCTTCCACAAACGCCTGGAGTCTTTTGGAGACTCCAATTTGCAAAGGTGGCACTTCAGATGGAGGAATGGTTTCCCCCCTCACTTTCAAATGCTCTAACAGGTCTGAATACCTGCCACAGACAAACAGACATACTTTTCAGTCTTGACCTGAAATGCACCTGGAGAAAACTTGTTGCTATGAGAATTCAGACAGAGGATCAACTACAAAGTGTGGCTTACATGTGGTAGCCACCCTCTGCCAAATCCAAGTGAGGAGCCTTGATGGCTGTATCTAGGTAATTGCCCGCTCCAGCTGCATTTACATTGGGGTGCACATAGCTGATTTTTTGGCGACAGTCACACATTGATAAAAACATGGCATGACCTAAACCTGCAAACCTTGTTGATATCAACATATCATAGTAATTGCCCTGTAAACACAGTGACAAGAAATCAGTAAAAAAAAAGAGACTAGGAAACAGAATAATGCACTGGCACTGTGAAACACAACAGCAAAATGCAATTCTGTGCATGTATGAGAGAGAGACAGAACTAGAGCTCCTGTGGCAGAGTTTCCTGCAAATTTTTCTTGTTTCTCAAAATCTTAGAAGTGTTCACTGATCCCTGGCCTTCCACATTTGAATGGGTTAGAGACATAGACAACAGTAGGTGAGAGACAGAGATTCAATGAGCATTGCAGCCCAAATTGCAAAGAAGATTGTCGACAACATGTGGTCTGAAAAAATATGTGGTCATCATGCCTGCTACTCTCCAGATGCTAGAGAAAGGAAAACTATGCCAAATGGATCTCACCCATAGTAGCAGATTGAGCTTTTGCAAAAACTAGGTGGTAGTAAGAACTTCAAGGTCTGACTTCAAACCCTTACCTTGATCATGCCAAGAGTCTCAGTGAAGTCCACTGGTGTCAAGAATTGGTGGTTCACATTGTGCACCCATGCCCTTCGCACATACTTGTTCAATTCATAAGTCTGCAAATGTGTTGTTTTCCCCAAAACCCTATATCAGATCATGGCGTGTACCTTCATCAGGAAAGCAAGCAGGGCCTGACGAGACAATGCAGCCATTCACGCTCTAAAGGGGATTTTGTTGCTACCCATTGTGAAGTTGCAATCAGAAAAAGAGATTTCCAGAGCAATCTCAGAATTGTGCGAGAATATTTGCACCTGCTTGCCTCTCTCAGAGGCCATTATGTCAATTTGGACCCCTGGCCATCTCTCCTTCAACAACTGTATGACAGGAAAGAAGAGCAGATTGTCGTAAACTTCTCCCGCAACGAGGCAGCAACACCTGCGTACATCATGTCTCACCAGAGTCCCTAAAGAAGCAATTTCTATGTTGTAGCCTGCAGGAAAATCCAGGTATCCGTCTCGGCTATCAGGATCCCGGAAGAGTGTTTGCTCCTCTGCGCTTTGCTTGCCCTCTGCCATGAGATCACCATTGGTTATGTCCTCATCTGGCCCATAGTCAAAAGGATCATCAAACCATCCCTTTTTTGCTCTGGCAACCACATGATAATAATGATGCACACCACCACCATTCTCATCTGCCTTCTTCACTCTACTATTACTACTAACACTGCTTGTCAAACGTTTCTTTATTGTTGCTTGGAAGTCTCTGGATCTCCTTATACTACTACTCCTACCACAAGCAATTGAGACATGACAAAAGCTTGTAGTAGTAGTTGTAGTAGTAGGCAGCAGCTGCTTCTTCCCCTGAGTGGATTTTTTTGCGATGCAAACGTGATGTGCTTGTACAAGTCTCCCGCCTACTGAGACTTGTCCAGCCATTACCCTCAGAGGAAACTCCGCTTTACATAAGAGAAAAAAACACTCCACTAACACTCTTCTATAACAAAATAAACACGCCCCACCTCGACCCACCCCAACCCTCGCCCCCCCCAAAAAAAAAACCCGGAAAAACAAAATCTGAGTTCCTCTGACACTACCAGAATAGAATGCAACCGATATGTAAAAATTTTGCGACGAGAAAAAAACTGAGTTATGAGAAACTCTACCAAGCAAAACTGGCAACACGCAGCAGCAGTGAAGAATATGATGATGAAGAGAGAAGAGTAGTAGTAGGCACCACGGCGAAAGGAGAGAGACGACTACCGGTAATAGCCGGTTCTTGAACCAGGAGGAGACCCTCCAGAAGCGTGGCCACTACCGGCTAGTCCGGTAACCTCCTTATCCATATCTATTACGCGTGTGGTTCCTTCCGTCAGAAAGAACTAGAGACGACTGGGTAATCCGGTCGTCCGAAAATCGATTTTTTAAAAAGTCACAATTGTGGAATCATCTACAAATATGAAACAATTAAGCAAACCCTTAATAAAAACACATCAACATGTTTTACCATTTATTTAATATAGAGGTAAGTAATTTATATCGCTCATTTCTAAGAACTCCTCACATTCCATTGCATTTACAAATTTAGCTTTTATTTCATTTGTTCACATGCACTTGCCAAGTCCACATGCTTCAAAGCACCAATGTGTGAATTTTTTGGCTAGTTCTTGCCAACAAAAAAATTGCGATTGTAAGGTTTTTAAATATCTCCTTGTTTTTTCAACTCCTTCATGTGTGTTTGAGTAGAAGTTGACTAATGGAGGAAAACCTTGAGTTGTGAAAGCTTAGACCTTGTAACAAAAACCACAACAAACTCCAATAGAAACCATAATAAGTAGGAGTTGTGTAATAGGAAAAACCCCAACTCCTGAAAATTCAAACCTTGTAACAAAAACCAGAACTACAATAGATACCGCAACAAGTAAAAGTCATGTAATGAAGATAAACCTCAACTTGTGAAAGCTCAAACCTTACAACAAAAATCACAACAAGTTGAAACTATGCAACGGAAAAAACTCCAACTTGTGAAAGTTCAAACCTTGCACAGAAACCACAACAAGTAGGAGTTGTGTCTTTTAGCCAATGATGACCTTAAGTAAACAATGACTTCAAAGTGTAGAGGCTACTAAAAGAAAATGAAGAATACCCTTATGCCAACAAGACCATGAAAATAAAAGTTTGGTTTACAAAATAGAGAAGACCCCAATAATGCCAAAATGTTATTTTCCCTCCATTACCCTTTTCTAATCAATAGTCGATGAAAAACATTGATGGTGATTTTTCTCTCTTAAGCAAAGAAGGTGGAAACTGAAAACAACAAAGAAAAAACATGATGCACAAAGAAAAAAACACAATGAAAAATGAAAGTTCATGAACAAACAAATAATGCCTACCTCCTTCGCTTTCCATTGTGAAATCATTTAAAGATTTTAGGTGTAATTAACACTTACAAGCTTCATCAACTAATAGTCTTAGTCTTCACTTTGTGTTCCTTCAACTATAGCTCATGTCCATTGATGTGTTGGGCAATTGCAATGTTCCATTTCACGATCACATCCAAACTATTTTAACTAGCAGGGTTGCTTTTAAAGAAATAATGAAGCTCTTTTGCAAAAAACTTTACTATTCAAGGAAACAAAGTAAACCGTAACCCTATTGTATGCCCCCAACATTTATACCAAGGGTATAAATTAGGGTTTTTGCCAAATAACCCACCCATTTTTTATTTTCATTTTGATCATGGTTATGAACATGGGGTGGGGGTGGGTACTAATGATTTCAATTTGGCTTGCTAGGGTTTAGTTGTGTGGTTTTGAACATTTTACTTCTATTGTTATATATATATATACATACCCAACCTAATACCCATCAAATACTTGTCCTCAAATCTAACACCCACCCCACATTGGTTCAAACCCATTAATCTACAAGTGAAAGCCTTATCAACCTTCTACCAATGAACTTGACTTTGTGAACATCTTGTTAGTCTAGTCTCTCATTGTGTTTTTTTAAAAAAAAGTATTGAAATTGTCTTGGTTTTAGTTCCACACATAAAAAAAATTGGCAATTTAGTTCAAGGTCTAATTTTTTACAAATTGATATGGAAACTAATGGTTTCTTGTTAGTTAATCACAAGTTCCAATCCTTTTTAACTTTTGAAATGTATCTTTCAGCCCTAGTTTCACATATAAACACAACTAAATGCATTCATGGTTGGGGTACCACAATAGCAACCATGACACCTTTTTGTCATGTGTTTTGAAATTCTAAAACAAGGATTCAACAAAATGAATGTTTTGAGATGTTAAATAGTGAAAGGGGGATATGTATGTTTAAACTTTCAATTAATAAATGTTATAATGAATGATTCAAGTCAATTGAACAAATTTTGAATGTCATGTTCAAGTAGAAACCAAAAAAGAATGTAAGATTATAAGACATTTCCAAAAGTGATATACCCTCATTTGGAGAGCTAAAACCCTATTAAAACATCAAATAATGTCATGTAGTTTGCACCCATGTCTCCTATATTTCTTTCCAAACCTTTGGAATGTAATTTTATAATTAACAACATTAATTTGATTATCTTTATTAATGCAGCCTTTTTAATGAAAACAATTTGGTGATTTATCATACAAAAAAATTATGCCATCATATAAAACATAGTTGATTCTATTTATGGTTAAAATATGGAATAATTTGAAAAAATATTACTAGTGTTGTTGAGTCCTTTTTGATAGTCCTACGTATTGAGACATGGTTCTTAAACCATTTTGCAAGACACTTAAAAACATGTTTTAATCAGACAAATCATAGAAAATCATCACCATTTTGATTAAAAACTATGTGAATATCTAATGAAAAAAGAAAATCTACCCCATAAATTATTTTGTAAATATAATGGTCATTCAAAGTAATGTCTTGAGATTGATTTTAAGGCAAGACATTCCATTTGTGTACCCCAACCTTGAATGGACCAAATTGGGAATCCAATTTTGGGAATAATTTTGAAAATATAAGAATTCCAATTTTAATTTTGTAAATTAATCCAAAATTGGTTAATGATTAAAATTAATGGATTTTTTTGGTTTTTGCACTATAACAAAACAAATATCGTAATACCTTATGATTTTAACACCTTGTTACAAAATAATCTATTTATTTATTAAAATGCATTTGGACAAATTTTATATATTATTTGACATTTTTTGCTTGCATTCCTTTTAAATATTTTTGACATGAATGAAGATGTCAATCATTTTTCACCCATTTTGTTAAACAACATTTGTGCATTGCATTTTTTGGTTCTTGTTTGTAGTTGGAATTACATTTTTAATTATTTTCTTACCACATTTTGATTCAACAATCTACAAATTTCAAAATGCAATGAATCGTAGTAGAATGAGTGGAAATTTTATTTGTTGACAATTGGTAAGAGATTTAAACATTGATTTTCAGTTAAACTTGTTTTCATAACAATCTTGTGTTGCATTTTGATTTTACACAATGATATTTAGTAAACATTTGCACCCACAATACACCAAAACATGAGATTATACATTATTGGCCAAATGAAGCGTGTATAATTGTGACAACAAAAAAAAAAGAATGTGCATGACAAAGAATTATAACCTTTAGATTTCCAAAACTTTTGGCTTTATGCAATTTTAAATTTCAAAATTTCCACACTTTGGGGATCAAAAATTTCAAAAGATTGAAAAATTACAAAATCATTCAATTCTTGCTAAATTTTTTATCACAAATTTTTTTAGACAATTTCCCAAACTCACCATCATAAAATCTTTATTTTATAAAATATTTTTCCATTAGGTTTTTTTTCTTGGATAACTAGGATTTTACTTCAAATTGAAATAAGTAGTTAAAAAAGGAGGATCCTTAAATTTTTCAACTTTGATATTATGTTTGTACCCAAGTTTTGCTAGATCTTCTTATGGTTGGTCACAACCTACATTATAGCAAAAATTTGGGAAAGAACCTACCTTAAAATACTAAGGTGACCCTGCATTAACATCACAAGAATAAAACTTAGGGCAAAACACATGGAATAAAATGTGGTGCATTGGGAACAACTTGGGAATAGATGGGGAACATCGTAAGGAATCTATGAAGACTTGCTTGGGTTTGAATATATTGGGAAATATATGGAACATTGGGGAACATTCAAACTCCAAACAATTTTCAAACCCATCCATCTTCATTAAGTGGAAAAGTTTGGGTCTTTTGAGTGCATGTTGCTTCACCTTATTGGTTAAATAATTTTTTTATTTCTAATTGTATTCATCCTCATTTCTTTGCATAGTTAATGAAGCATGAATTGTGAGGAAGTTGATTAATTAACTTATTAAGAATAATATTTTTATTTTTTTGAAAGTCATTTCAAGAATAAAATTAAAGTCATCATGTATGTTTAATAATTAGCATTCCATGAACAACAAATTTAAAGTATTATAGTTTAATTGTTTTCTTTCAATTATATTGTTTTCTTTATTTTTTTAATTTGGTGTTAGTTTTGCAAAACATGCATGATTAAAACAACCATCACAAGGTGCAATCATATTAACATGCACCATGGCAAATGTAATTGGTGCTTGTTTTTTAAAAAAATTGGGTAAAAAATTGTAGTAATGTTATAGGATTTGAACATTTTTACATGATGTCCTTTATAATATATAATGAAAATGTGTGGAATACTTTGGATTGAACCTAATGAATATAAAATATTTAGAAACATAATAACTACTCATTTTTTCTTTTCATTTTATAAAGGACTTAAAATGTTTCAAAATGATATAATCATGTATATTTATTTTAAAAGTTACATAATATTATAATATTTCATGACCATTTTTTTTTCTTGATCATATAAAAATCATGAATTTTTTATTCATCACATTATGTACAACCAATTATACTTTATCACATCATCCTAACAGGCATTCCCACTATTTTTAAAGTAGTCAAAACAAATTTATCACAATAAGGTCACATATGCAAGGTTGGTTCTTGGGTGCAAATGGATATCATGAGCCACACTTGCCTCCTTGGGTGATTGTTCATTAGGTGTTTATTTAAAAATATTTTTGGAATTTCAAACAAAAGTTTTTAAAAAAATCTTAAAAAATCTTGAAATATTTTTTTTCATTGCACTATTGTGTTATGGTTCACATTAAACATTTTTTTAAAAATGTGATTTAAAAAAAAAATCAAGTCCATTTATAAATCCTTTTGTTTACTAAATAACACTGGTTAGAGTGTTTTCAAAATGCTTTTGGGTATTTTTCATTCATTAGATTTGAAACTTTTAGAGTGTATATACTAATACATTGAAAATAACATTATGTAAAAACAATTCCATTTGGAGTTCTTTATTTTTTCCTAAAATGTTAGATACACAAAACTAAACACTAGTTACAATTGCTTGTATAACGTTAATGTGACTACACCGTCATGTCATCCTATTTGCACCCAACACTTGGTGGCAAATAAATTTTAATTTGATTTTATGAAATAGAGTTTTGTTCATCAATTCACATTTAAAGTGTTAATTAACACCAAATCAAACATGAAATTCGATGTGGGAATTTGTGGTAGGTTGGGGGTAACCTAATGGTAGGTTAATGTAATATCTTCAAAAAACAATCTCTTTATAGAAGTAAAGGGCAATGTTCAATAACACCTTGAAAGAGGTGCTTTAGTTCAATGTTTAGTACCCCAACCCATATTCCCCATCTAATTCCATGTTCTATGTTTTCAAATGTTCTTTATCTATGTTCTTGGTTGTCTTCCATGAGATGTCAACTACTTGCAACCCCCATCTTCTTTTGCTTCCATGGACCTTATCATAAGTTTTGCACTTTATTGATTTCACCATGTTTCACCATTTTTAGTTTTGTGTCACTATCTTTGCAATAGTCTACAAAGCTCCAAATTTGTCATCTTTGACTTGATTTCCAAAGTTCCAAAGTTTCAAATGTGGCCTATCTAGAAGTTCTTCTCAAATTGTTGTTGTGATGATAGTTAAAATACATCACACCATGGAGATCCAATACTCAAAATATTATAAAGACTCAATTTTACACACAAGTTCTTCAATTCTAATTTTTTTCAATTAGATCCAAACAAATTATTTCATCACTTTTGAAAAGAAGCCATCAATTTTTATTTTTTTTCATTAAGTATGATAATGAACCATTAGTTATTTGGGTCATTTAAAAACCCATTTCAAAATCAATCTTAATTAACAAAGGATAGGATTTGGATTAGCTATGGATATTTGTGGAAGATGTATTGCAAACATTTGAAGATGGCCCATGCTTTTGCAAAATCGATGAAAGAAATCAAAGTTGAAAAATTCAAAACTTGTGTGGAGATTGTGGAACAATATGCAACCATTATTAATGACAAAAGGATTGGATTAATGAAAATTTTCACAATTATGGGCCTACATAAATATAAGATTTGATCAAGTTGTTACACCACTTGCAAAAGTTTGTGCCTACTCAATGTTTTTTTAATGAAAGGTATTAGATGTCAAAGATGTTTTTTAAATTTGCTATTTGTTCTTATTTTAATAGTTACTTTGTAATATAATAATTAAGTGAATGTTGATAGCTTTGTAAGTATGGAAACAAATGAATATATTATGAATGACAAAGGTTCATTACAAAACATCAATTGAAATGTCACAACTTCCAAGGTGACGTTATATTAATTAATTACTTGGTAAGCATATGTTGAAGCTACCGAGGTATTATGAAATGTGGTTTTTAATGAAGTTAAAGGATTGATATGTTTTAAAATGTGTACAAGACTATGAACCCAAACATTGTCAACATCTAGAAACTCTTATAAATGACAATCCATCACATGAACACAATGAAAAAAAATGGGCCATGATGATGATGTCCAACAATGGAACATATATCTTAAACATATATAAACAACTTGTGGCATGTGTTGGAAAACATCAACGACAATTTGTCTTGGTTGAAACCAATGCATTGATCATAAAGTAGAAGATTTCATGATCAAATCAACTCACAAACATGATTTACGATTAATGACAATTGAGATCCTTACAAAACATCACTAGAGATGCATTTGTGTTCTACTTATTTCAAATGATTTTCTCTTGAATTTTATCAATAATATTCTTTACTTAAGAATTGCACTTGATTTCATTAAGAAGTCTAATCATCAAAATATTTTATTCTTGTCAAGTATTGGATGGCACTTGTGTTTATAATTAAGATGATGCAATTATGGGTTTAATTACACCAAATTTTTGCAACTATCTAAGTATTTTTCTTTACTTTCACATATTCTTTTATGTGTAACATGTTTTATGAATGCTTGACATCATGTGATACTATGTCACATGCTAGCTTACAAACTTTTAGTATATTATTAATTAGGTGCCCTTTGTGATTTTTATGTATGCACCATTCTAGGTTAAGAGACCATTTACCTCCATGATGAGGTTGGTAGTTTTTTTAGTTTAAATTTTAACGATTCTTAAAGGTTAGAGCTACTAAGCTCTAGGGCATTCACAACCCATTTGGAGCATCTGTAGTTCCTAACCAAACCACTAAACCTAGCCCACCCAATTTTTTCTTTTTGTAACATTAATCCCATGTTACTTGGGAGAGATAATTATGAATTGAACTAGTTTCCCATAGGTAATTATTCAACAATCGACTAACTTTTTGGATGCCCTTCCTGGTCCCACCCCCAATCACTAATGAAATGCCAGAATGCATTTATAGAAGAATGTTATTAATAATCACTTTCTTATTAGTTAGGGAGAGTTTGGATGTTGACCAAAAACTAAGTTTGCATCGTATTTTAATTACAAAAAATTATCTGCATTTAAAAAATTCAAAGATAATTAAACTAAATGGGTACCAAGTTATTTAGTAATATCTTTAGGAAATGCCTAGGTCCAAATGGCCTCTCGCTTGGCTTCCCTCCTACCCAAAAGGTTGCAAATTTGGATCCATTAATGAACAAGTTAGACGCCTTACTAAATAGTTGTAGAAAGTGCATTAGCCTGGCAATGTCCTTGTGGGCTGCACTAATTATAAATCTTGTATCATTAGCATATTGATAAATCACTTGTTGCTTGTTAGATCTAGGTAGCTTAACCTTGTGGATTTTATCTTGCTTTAGTTCCTCCAAAGCTATAGAATTAAGGGCTTGGCCAATTATTAATAATATGTAAATGGCTAATGGGCACTTGTGGCATACCCCCCCTTAAATGGGAAAATCCCTAGTGGTTTGCTCATTAACCAAGATGCAAGTTGAAGCACCTTCAAATAAGATTTGAGTCATGCTAACAAATGCATATGGCATTCCAAGTTGTTTTCATATGTTTGAAGAGGAAATCCTAATTTACCTTGTTGTACACCTTGGAGAAATCTAATTTCAAAAAAACCATTGGCTGCATAGACTTCTTGGCCCATAAAGATAGTTTCATGGGTTTAAAATATGTTGTTTAAGATATATCTTAACGACAAAAATGTTGACTAGTTATGGTTAATGACCTCCATCAATATTGGTTGAAAATAGAATTGGAGGTTTTTTGCAAATATTTTGTTAAGTTACGTTGAAAGTCATAGGGTGCCAATTTGATAAATGCCTCTTTTTCCTTCCTTTTTACAACAAGATAATCATACCTCTTGTGACCCTTAATGGAAAACACCCCTTTCTACATTGAAGTTCCCATCATTTTGTCAAATTCTTTTTCAATTACTAGCTCGGGGGACATTAGTAAAAAAAAAGTAAAAAATACGTAAGTAAAAATATAGGATGCAATATATTGGTTGTTGGGTAAAAATTTAATTGTAATATAGGGTATGTAATAATATGAAATAGTGAATTATAATTAATATAAGGTGGTTTTAATATGTATATATTTAAAAATTAGATAATAATAGGATGGTAAAAAATATGTTGAAATTTTATTTAATACCCCCCTAAAAATGGTTGTTTGACGCACATAAATTTCAAACTTTACATTAAGTGTCCCCTCGGGATAACTAGCCACACTTGGAAGAAGAATTTTGTAATTGCCCCATCAAGGCTAGGGTCTTTGCCCTTGGCCATTGCACCCAAAGTTGCAAAAAACTCACCTTTTGACATGTGGGGTGAACCATGGTTTTGCTTCGATTGATTAAGGATTTTATCTATTAGGTTCCTTAAGAACTCCCCTTGGGCCTTTCTTGGATATGTTTTGTTTGCTACCTTAATATATAATTTGAAATAATCCTATAGTATTCACCCAACTCTTCTTGAGAGGGAATTTTTGTCATGTTTTAGTATCTAATTTTGAAATCAAAGCATGAACTTCAAGGGCCTTGATGTTTGAACAAGGCAAAAAATTCCTTATTTGTAACATGCCCTTTTTATAACCACTTAATCATGTTTCTACTTCTAATATGAATAAGTTTCCTATTTTCAACCCTTTCAGAACTTCTATAGTTTCTTCCATTGATTTTTTAGCCCCAACATGTTAAAGGTTTCTTTGTAAGGCTTTCATGTAGCCTTCAACCACTCCTTAGTTTCTTTCTCCACTCATTTGTCATGAACCTTATCTAGAAAAAATTGTAAATCACCTTTTGAGGTTTGCAAAAAAAAGATGAGGTAATTGTCATTTCTTTCCACACCTTTTCCATACCTGAAATTACTTATAGGTAGTTCAAATACCTTGAGTTCATATATGCAATAGATCTTTCCTTTCCTTCTATTTGAATTTTTCTACTTGTAACAAAAAGAGATTGGGCAATCGTTCGACATGCCACATTCGCAGTTCCACCATGAGTTCCACCATTTCTTAGAACATAAAATCTATCTAATCTAACTAAGGTTTTGACTTTGTCTTTTGTTTATTGTCCCAAATCTTTGATTGATCTCAACTTGTTATGTCCCCAATTCCTTCCATTATGTGAACCTTTTGACATACATGGAGGTTTTGAGTTAAAAACACCACAACTTTTACAATTCTTCATTAATCTTTTCAAAGACCCTATCTTTTTCCTTGGATTTTTCCAAGAGGGGGGGAGACCTGTTTGGTCACTGTTAAAGACCATATAAAATGTTGGCATTCATGTGCCACTTGAAATTGTAACACTTTAATAATGTCTTAAGTGAAAAAAAAAGTTGAAACTCGCATTGTTTTAGTCATTTTGGGGAAAGATAAAATTATCATGACAAATTGCATGTAAGAGATGGCATCATTTGTTGACATCATGTCAAGTCTTAACATTAATAAAAAATGTACAAAAGAAGTAAATCAAAGAATGAAAATTTAAACTTTTTTCATTAGTATATATTGTAATTGATGGGGTCATTTCATTAGGATTGCATCTTCAACATGAAATTTTAAAAATATTTAGATAGTAGTCTCACTAACATGACCCATTCCACCTCCTTTAGCACATCCACAAGTTCCTAGGGTTATCACATTATTCCAATCCATTGTTTTCTCCATCAACTTTCAAACCAAAGGACATTATTTTTTGCATCCTAGTTGTCCTTGAATGGAAAAAAGGAGGAGAAATAAAGAATTAAAATTCTTTGAAATCCAATTACTCTTATAGATTTTGAAAACAATAGGCACAAAGAAAAAAAAATCTTTTAAATTTATCTCTTTTTCACATTTGCATCTTTTGATTTATTTTGCATGTGCACACTTGTCTTTCTTACATGTGCAATTAATTATTAGCTCAACATGTACTTCAAACCACATTCATATTTTTTAACCTTTTTTAAGGGCAATATTTCAATTGGACATTTAGCCAATAAAACATATTGTGATAAACATACATTTTTTACTACAACATTTATAATGATTCAAGCTTCCCTCAATTGACTCGAAAATACAAAAGTGTAGCCATATATTCCATCTTGGAGATATTTTTTTGAGAATTGGGTGAAAGCACATTATATTATATTTGGACCAATTTGGGCACTTTCACTACATGTGTAAAAAATATAGTCCTCCAAAGTGTGCTTGCATTTAATTTTGGGTTTCACTTTTGATGTTTGGGCTTTGTATTTTAATTTTCACAAAACTAATGTATTTAATATTATTTGAAAAAAATTAAAAGATTAAATTTAAGGATTGATGGGTATATTTATGGTTGTATGTAGTATAATAAAACATGTTTCTTGTTTTAAATTGCACTGGGTATTGGTTTGAATTAGTCAACCAAAAAACATTTGAAATGAAAATTAAAAAAATGGCCCACCTCACATTTCCTATCATCTTCCATTTGAAAATGATTGTTTGTCAAAACTTTAATCTACCACATATTTCTAGTCATCACATTTTAAAAAACCATTTGTGTTAATTATCAAGCTTTTTACATGGTTCATAAACTTGTTTCAATCATATGGAATCACAATGTTTAGTAAATACTACAAATTTCATAAATATTAAAAATCATTTCAATCATTTCTTGAATATATTTGCATTTTTTGGTGGATTGCAATGTACATTTTTTTGTGCAATTATATTTTAATATCACATCATATGAAATAATAAAGTGTACTTTCTTCGGCATTAGATTTCTTTTGGTTTTGACCAACCATAACATGCAAAAATATTGTGAAATGTTTTTATAATAGTGATATGGTTGAAGTTCAAACATGGTACCCTTGAAAAACAATACAATGAGACAACCATCTTGGCCCCCTTTTAGTGTGTTTTCACCTTTCATCATATATGCATTGAACACCACATCATCTTCATTTGTAACCACACATTAGACCAAACAAGCACTTGAAAAACAAGCTCCAAAACTAGCAAGTTCATCTAGCATATGTGTAGAAATTAGTTTCCACTAATTTCATTCATCATCACACAGTCCTCCCCTGCATTCATCACACCTTTTATTCTTTATTCAAAACATCATTCATTTCTCCAAATGATGAGAAGTTTTGAAAGATTTCCAAAAAGCAATAGAAGTTGATGTTTATTAAGTATTCATTCATTAACCTTAATTAAATCTCACACAAAGTAATGGATGAAAAGTTACCCACTTTCAAGTCACATTGGTTTTAACATTTTGACCAATGTTGTGTGGTTGAACTTTACTTTTCAATGAAATAACAATTGGGTGAAGGATTGGGGTATTCAAAATTAGGATTGGAGGTTCCCATAAAATCAGTTTTGACCATGAACCATGATTCTCAAAAAAATCAAAAGACCCATCAAAGGATCTACTTTGAAGTACCTATTTGTTATTAGTTCTAAAATGGAAACTTATAGGTTCTTTGAAAAAATTCACCCTCTAGATCAATATTTATTTTATTTTGAATTAAAGAAAAACTTGAACCAAAGGTTCTTTGATTTTTTGAATTCATTGAACTTGAGGTTATAATAGAATGAAAGAACTACCAAACATTAGTTTGGCTGTTGTTGGTGGTTCTTTGATTTTGTTAAGAACCTTCAATTTCAGGTCTTTTTAAACCTTAAGAAAGTAAAGAACCTCTAATTGTGAATTTTTGGAAAATTTTCAAAATCTCAAAATTTTATAATTTTGATTCTTCAATATTTTTAAAAGCAAAAAGATTTTTGGACTTTGGGTTTTTGAGAACTTTCAAAGAGTTGACCATTATCATGGAAGAATTGATAAGGAATCAATGGTTTGGGGTAGGTTTTTTGACCTTGTTTCTTGATATTTCAAAAACCTTATTAAGGGTCAAAATTGGTTTTATGATTTTTTAGAACTTCTAATCAAGTGTAAGAACCCATGTGAAACCTCACAAGTTGTAATACACATTAAGTAACAACCCTTGATCAATTTTTATATACCCTTGAGCAATACTTATATCAATTTTTTCATTCAAAAATTATGTAGCAAGTGTGTTGGGTATCCATGGAGGTGATATATTTGAATCACAATATGGGACAATAAGGGTATCATATGATGTAAGATGTTACATCCCCCCACCCCAATCAAACTTCTCAAGCTTGTTGTTTTGTGCCTTGCATGGTCCATGTTCTAACCTACATGATACATGTGCAAAACAAAAAAAACTTATATAGCATGTAGTTCATACTAGGATTCAAAGACACCATGCAAGGAATTAAGATTAATTATTACCACTAGCCTACTTTGTTGAAATGAACTATGCCGAATTTTTATTTACATTTGACTTTTCATGTTTTTAATCAAACCTTATGAAAACTACAAAGGGAGTCGCATCCCTTTTCTTGACACCCCCTGAAAAGTTTGATGGGGGTGTATAATGTTCTCCTCATATGATCATAATAAGTTTGGATTGATTAGTCAAAATATTTGTATTTAAAAAATACCCATCATGTGGGAGGAAATGGAATCGGATGAAGGGTCCCTAAAATGGATGGTGATGAAAACGAAAAAGGAAATCGAAAGGAGAAAATGACAAGAAAGTGGACAGTTGATGTTTATTTCTAATAGAGTTTATTTTGTTTTAGTGTCTTTGGTGTTGGCTTGGTTTTGTGTTGTAGGTTAATGGTGATGGCAAATTTATGGCATTGGGCTTATATGTGTTATGTTTAGGTGATGGACAACTCTGGGTTTTGTTTTGGAGTTCTTGAAGAACTTGTGCTCTGTTGGGTTTGGCGGGGAGATTTGGTGAGAAGTTTTGGGGAAAAGGAGGCAATGCTAAGGATATATGATGGACTTGAGTAGTGCTAAGTCAGTAGCTAAGTATTTTTTCTCTTTTTGGTTTTGGAGTGTGTGAGTAGAATTAAAAATGTATGTGAAGATTTTGGAGATGAAGGTGCTTTAGGCTTTTTCTTTGTATTAATTATGATTATTTGGGAAGAATGCCATAGTTTGTGTGCTTGGACTAAGTGTCTTTTCACTCCCTTTCACTTTCACTACATATTGGAGTTGGAAAATTAATTAGTTCTAATGCAGAAACATGAATAAAGTAGTAGGCTTGATGTGTAGATGAGGAAATTCAATAGAGAGCTTATGAACTTGTTTGAGTAGCATCAATTCCTCAAGCTTGGTAGGTTGGGAAAAAGAGTAGGAAATTTTGGTAACATGGTAAGTGAGACCCAAAATTGAGAACTTCGAAAAGGGGTTCATCACTTTTGTGACTTGGTAAAAAGGGACAATTTGTTGTGGTTATGGGTGATTAGACCTTTCTTTTCTAAACTTCTTTAAAGGATTTGTTGAATCATTTGGAGCTATGGGGAGGATGAAGTTTTCAAACTCATGCCAAAGTTAGACATTAATAGTTCAAGAGTTGCAGTTCAGACAGATATGATCCACCTAGCTGTGCAAAATTGAAATGTTTTCTTGCTAGATTAAACACTTTGATTAAGATTGGATAACAAAATTTGTTGTTGGCCAATTTTTGTGGAAACAAATGTGTATGAAACAATGTCATGTGATTGAAGTTGTTATTGTAAAAGTGAGAAAATATGTAAAAGCTTTTTATCGGCCAAACTTAAGGTTTGTGCAAGGTGCGATTTAGGATTAGAAGGTTAGCATTGAAGTTTTTATTTCTTGGTCTTTGTATCCTACACCCCTATGTATATCCTATCTCTTCCATCTCTTCATTTGTGCCCTTTGGATCACTCTTTAGTAATTTAATTTGTTTACTCATTGGTGCCTTGTGATTGTGGGCCATTTCCTCATATGAAATATAGCTCTCAATATTTTAATTTTTAATTTTTTTCATTTTAATCCTTTCTACCTCACACACAAGGTTAGGTTGTCAGCAAGGCAAGGGAAGAAGGCTCATGGGAACCAAGGTGTGTCTTTTTCAATATAATGCGATCTCATGAACTTTCCCCATCTATCTATGACATACAATACATCTCATCTTGTTCTAATGAGCTTGATTCAACATGTTCTTTAAGTGTGAGGGGCCTAATAGTGGGAAACATTCTTTGACCCTCATTTTTCCATCATTCCAAATTTCCATAACATAAAATTTAACTTTGCACAAAAAGACAATTGGGAGTAATAATCTAATACAAAACTTGGGGACTAACTTGAGGATGTTGTTGGCAACAATGGAATGAGTATTTAATGCTTGTGAGATTCTTTTCATGTAATCACAGATAGAATTAAAGAAGCATCAATGTAAAACAAGCTTTTCAAACCAACCAAAGGTAGAACTAATATGTGAAGAGTTTGTCCAAAGATGGGCCAAAGTGGAAATGAGTCCATGTGCAAATGGAACTTGGCCCAAAGCCCATGTGGAAAGACTAGTCTGAACTAAAGTTTTAGTCAAAGTTAGTCTTGGTGGCACATAGTACCTACATCACTTTTTTTTTCCTTTTATTAAAGGAAGAAGAAAAGTAAAGTTGGAGGCCAACTCAGGCCATGCGATCCTAGTGGACAAATTATGAAGATCCACAATTTTTGGCCTGCAAACAGGTGCCTTCCTTGATTGCTATGATGTCTCCTGACCATCCCCATCTTTGCTTGAAAATGCAGAAGGTGTGACTATAAACAAAGGTTGAATGTTTATGTACATGAAGTTCACATGATGCCTGAAATTTTTTTTGCAACATATTGTGTCTGTATGTAGTCTAAGGACATTCAATTAAATGACACACATTGAAAAATTCCACTTTAACATCAGTTGTACATATATGCTATTGGAACATATTGGCATCTTTGGACACATGTTTTTTTGCATCTTCTTCAATACTTTGAAGTTTAGACTCCTTTAACTTTTGAGATCTTTGCTTAGGGCACAAACACACACACACACACACACAAAGTTGTGCAGGACATTCAACCAATAAAAGACACGTTGACCCAACTCCAAAGCTCACAAATACATGACTAAAAAAGACCTCACAATTTGATGTCGTAGAAGTCAATTCATGAAAACTTGGTATGATTGTGGCCGGCTTATGGGTTGTGGGGTTGTGGTCGCAAGTCTGACCCACCTTTTGCTTTGAATTTTAGTATGTTGTCTTCACTCTTCACCTACCCATGTTGCTTTTTGAATGAAGTTTGCGTCTTTTGCTTGCTTTCTTCTTAATTGAAACACAACTGGGATTTTGTTCTCCATTTCCTTGGACAGCACACGCGTGACCCTTCGATATCACTTCTTTTGGCTGTTCTGCAGCTGACCAACTACAAAAGGCCCTACATATGTGGGTCGTTCAAATATCATCATAGTCCAGGGGCAGCTTCAACACATGTACATATGTTGAATAATTAATTAATTTTTTGATTTCATGTCAAAAAATAGAATATAGTTAACAATAAGATTTACAGTCTTGCACTGTTTGCATTGCTGAGAGCATCTCACAGCATGTGTTTTGGATGGAGAATAATGAAAGTTATGCTAGTTTGGGGTAGCAAAATAGCACTAAAAGGTTTAACAATTGCTCTTGATTGGGTACATAAAATTATTTGTCCAAGTGGTTAGTTAGTCGTGGTCTTCCACCTTTTACTGTCCTAGGTTTTTATGTTTATAGATGGGGCTTAGGAAACAATAATTGAATCGTCTTGAATATGAGAAATTATTGTTGGAGGCCAAGACATTCAGTATGGATGGAGTTCTTTTGAGCTTTGGTTTGTAGCTTTGCATGTGCAAAATTCACTTATCCCATAAAATATGGGATGGTGGGGAGACCTATAGTCCATACTTCTTGTTTTTGGCTTAACCCTTCATTGACATTTGATCAAAATAATCCCAAATGGGAGGAGTGAACTACAGACCATAAATACTCACTAGTCATGTTAGGAAATATGACTTGATGGAGTTTAGGGGACTTCAAGCTGATTCTTTTGATTAAAAAAATTAGAATTTGATTGAGAGATGCAAAATCCTCGCCATTGCCAAGTAGTTCTTTAGGTTACAAATAGTTTTCACGTTTTTGGAGAATTTGACTGAGCTATCATGCTTCTTCTATTGCAATTTTTCCATGGTAAATAAAAGGCATCCATATGAGTTTTGTGAAAAAAATTGAAAAAAATTGTGCCATTTGAACTTGGGATGAAAGAGAAATGAATGACCTCAAAGATGCACATCTAATGCCTAGCTACATTGTGAAGTAATATTTTTGACAATTTTCAAGCACTTTGTATGAACTCAACCCCTCCCATGTTTCACTGTTTGTACCAGGGGCATATAGAATTTTTTTGGACTTTGCAATTGTTAGATGTTGCTAGAGTCCAAAGCAAATGCTCCAATGTAGGTTAAAAACATGAATGAAACATTGCAAGGACAGAAGAAAAGCTATCGTATCCTTCATGAAATATACCATAAGGGTGTCAATTTTTGGCCTATAGGTAGGAGAAGTAAGGGGGGCAATGAACCATTTTAGTCCGTTCTAACATTTAACGGATAAGTCATACATACAAGTTTCTTTTAAATTTTTGTTTTGATGGCAATATAGCATGCCCAACAACAATGGTAAACAAGCCTTTTCAATATATTTTGGACAAAGATTTACAATGAAATGGTGTAAAATTGCTACAAGTTGATAAATATGCTCATGTTAGTAAGGCTATGTAATAATGCTAATGGAAGGAAATGATTGCCCTCATCAGTCAATCGATTGATTGATGTAGGTGATACAATTCAAATGATCTATCCTTTAATATGAAAAATGGAATAATATAACCCTCAAACATCACAACAGGGAAATTGTCCCAAGTGCATGGAGGGAAGTGTAGCCACCCAATTGCTCAACAAACATGTGAAATTCATTTAAAAATGTAGCTCGGTCATGTTGTAGGCCAACTTCAAGCTGGTCTTTGGATAAGAGAATATTGGAATTTGGTTGAGAAATGGAAAATTCTCATTGTTAATTGTTGAGTGGGTGTAATTATGAGCTGCCTTTAAATTTTCCAGTTTTCCAAAGAATTTGACTCCTTTTTGGTTCTTCCTTGAATTCAAATTTTTTTGCATAGTAGACAGAATGCATTCACATGAGAGTGGTGGAAAAATGAAAAGAAGGCATTCGGATTTGGGATGAAAGACAAATGAGTGGTGAAAGTTGTCCACACAATTTAAGGCATTTTTACACACTATCAAAAAAATCCTGATCATTTTTAAGGCACCTTTGCATAGGCTTGCAACCCTTGCTTCTGTCCAAGATCATTTTGGTCTTCAATGCCTTTTATAAGAATTGGATCCTATGCACGTTTCTTGATGTTACTTCTCTGCCATAAAAGGGTGAAAGGGTTGTACTTAGTGTTTGTTTTAGGACTTTTTTTTTGTAGGGAGCCTAATTGGCCATTGCCAATAGCAAGATGCAGAGAAAATGCAGATCATCCCTAGGAAGATATAGCCCAAATCTGAGTATAAACCAAATATGAAATACAAATTTTTTGATCAACCTCCTCTTCTTGTCCCTTCTTGTTTTGTTAAGAAAATATAAGAGGGTTCAATCCTCTCTGCCCACATAGAACATTATGGGAAAACAAAATGCCCGCCCACGAGAGCCTGTCTTGAGTTGGATGAATGTCACTAGACTCTGTAACTTCTGTCAGGCCCACGGGAAATCGTGAATTAACCCAACTCGGCATCATTATTGGACATTGGAACATTGGGCATGCTATCAAAGGAGCTTCATAAGTGTGGCATAGTCTCTTCCCATGTGGAAACAAGGGGTGTCTCACACTGTGGCCTTGCCATTTACATTAAAAAGCTATCTTAAGGCAAAAGACGAATTATGAAAACTCAAATATTTCACCTTGCAAAAATATAATCTTTCAAAAAATCCTCTAAAAGAAATCAAAATCGTTCAAGATATTATAACTTTATAACTAATCTCAAATTTTAAAACAAACCAAAATATCATCTTTCAAAATTCCTCATCTAAAAATAGACCTATTACTTAGAGGCCGAAACCCCTTAAGCTACTATACTCTATAATGAATCTAAACACAATATCCTTGCCTTGTTAGGCAAGGCCAATAAATCCAGCCCTCCAAGCAGTTGTTTTTTTCCAAATTTCTGCTCCAGCACAGGTTGCAAACAACCATAAGAACATCTAGCCAAATTTGGCTACAAATAAAGTATTGAAGTTGAAGAAATTAAGCATCCTCCTATGTTTTTGTTTCAGGCTGAGATAGAATCCTGGCTATCCAGGCCAAGAAAATATCTAAATATGGCGAATTATTTAATAGAATAAAAGAATCTTGCGATGGCAAATTTTGATCTTTGTTGCAATGGTGCATTAAAGGAGTGTTTTTTGGTTTTCAACATTTTGAGTGGTGATCATCCATTTAGCCAAATTTTTGGGCATTAAAAATATGAAGATAAAAATTTAAAAACATCCTTGTATATCATTGGCTATCTATTTTAACCATCTAAAGAAATTTGGCAATCTTTTAAGATTTTATATTAAGAAAATAACTTTAGCCAAAAAATTCCAAAAATCATTGCATGTGTGACAAAAGACTCAATTTTGTTTGCAACACTGAAATTCGCAAAACAATTTCACCAAAAAAATGGTCTCCTTCAAAGCAGTGGCATTTTTCTGGTGAATTTTTGGTAGTTTGCAAAACAAAGAAAAGGAGAGGATGTTCTTATGCAAAAGATGTGTTTTGGCAAATCGTTTGCAAGAATAAAAAAATTGCAAAAAAAGAAAATACTTCTTCCAAGCTCTCAAATATTATACAGAGTACAAGAAATATACTCTTAGGCATCAATGATTGAAAAACAACATGAAAACTGAAACCCTTTCTATGCATTTTGGGACTTTCAAATTTGCTCTTGCCTAAAGAACCAGGGATGTTTTGAACATGTATTTTAAGGTTGGTTATATGAGGCAATATTCCATTGGTCTACCTTATGAAATCCAAAGATCCTGGCTACCATATCCTAGGGTCCGTTTCCACATTGACAAAACAAATAATTATTTATTTTCAAAAAAATGAATTTGTTTATTAATTTTGAAATTATTATTATTTTCATCATCTACTATAATATTATGATATAAGTAGTGAAATTATTCAGAGCATAGTCTACAATAATTAGGAATGATTCTCAACATGTCAACTTTATATTTTTCACAAAATTTCATTTCGCTATTTTGAGGATTATTTTAATGATGAAACTGACCTTAAGTAAAGGTAGTACATTCTGGACTGACGGAATGCACTTCTTTTTATTTTCATCTTTAAAGACTGTAAACAACGGAAACAACACAAAAAATGGACATTAAAAAAATCTTATTTCTTTTAGGCAGTGTCTAAAGATAGACGTTTCTTTTGTACATGCAGATGACTTTAGAATTGGACCAAACATGGGACCAATTTGAAGCAAAGTGGACCTGGAATCAACGTGTGCAATTGTCACAATTTAAGTCAGACAAATATGAACGTTTCCAAACATTTATAATGTGGAAAAATAGGTCCCACAATCAAAAGTTCTTCATGCAAAAATGTGAACAGTATTTGTTGTGTCTTGGCATCTCCATGTGAAGACATTTTGGTGTGCCCAAAATTTGTGCTACTTTAAAGTCTTAGTTACATGTCTAAAGACCACTGAGCTGGAGTTAAGCCTTTTGACCAATTTAATGGTTTTTTCTGTTTGGGAAGATTTTGGTCACAGTCCTCATTCTTGTGTGATGTGAAAAATTGATGCTAAATGCAAAGGGACTCTCATGTTGTTGCCAACCAAGTGGTTGAATGACTCTTCAACTGGTATGGCACCTTGTAACTTTTGTTGCTTGGAGACACACTTGACGTTTCCTTTTTCCCAAAAATAATCACTTTCTTAGTCTCATAACTATGGCAACTTCAAACACGACATTTAGTTTGCCAACCAAACGATTGACCAAAATGAAAAGCCTCTTGAAGGTTGAAGGGGTAAGGCACCTTCCGGAGGTCGCTAGTGCTAGCTCCTCTTATTTGAAAGTGGTCATTTTTTGACAGCAATACCAGTTGCAACAACATAGATGCCCCCAAACAATCCAATATTTGACTGGGTAAGTAGTACTTTAAATGATTGACTTTATCAAAACTAGAAAACCCTAATTCCTACAATTTCCGTGAAATCACTCAAGATGTTAGATATGCAAAGGTTGCTTATTCTAGGCACAGACAGACAAAAGTATTGCCTGCTTCTTTTTTTCCCTTCTCTGCCTTCCGGGTCAATCCATCTTTTTTTCTTAAAATGATGAATGAAGCCCAGACATATTTTGATACTGCCCATCACAGACTTTGGGTCCTGTTATGCACATTTTGGACCTGTTGTAGTAATAATAGACTAGTCTCCAGGCATATCTTCGACATGGCAGTCAGGGAAAAAAAGAAGCAGGCAGTACTGTTTCCTTTGCGCCTTTGACGTCTTCCTGAAATCACTAGGTGAGCCAGCAATTCCACGAAATCCACTCACTCACAATTTTTGACCACATTTATTTTGATCAAATAGTGCCAAAGCATTCTCACGTTTTTCCAACAACATTTAAACAGATTGGCACCAGGGTTTTTATTTTTGATTTTGTGGTTTTGGAAAGTTTGGCCAGTGTTTCAAAATATTTAGCAATCTTTTGCTAATTTACACTTTTTTCCCCCCCCCCCAAATTTATTTGCTGTCACAGTGCATAAACTTGCCCCACAAAAAAATGCTGATTACCACTTGGTAATTAAGCAGCAGTTAAAATGGACAGCTGACTTAAAAGAAGCAGCTAATCCCGTGATGATGACTCTGCCTTTTATGGCTTGATCGAGGATTCAAACCATAAACTTCCATTACTAGATCTAAATGTCTCATCTAAATTGCGTGCATTTCTGTGAAACATGCCCATTCATGGTATACACATATAATAAAGGTGCCTTCACACTTGGTGGTAGGTATTCTAGTGTTGAGTACCCTAACACCATACTAATCATTTAGGACTTACACCTACTTATCGTGAACATTTTATGTTAAGTTAACATTCACTTAACATTAAGGTATCGCCCATTTAAACATTGGGTGCCACCTAGGATGCCACCTAGATTTTCATTTAATACTGACTTCACATCATGTGTGAATGCATCACAAGTACTCCAGATTTCACTCACTATAGTGCCAGCCCAAATTTCATGTCCAAATCCCCCACTAATTGTCTGGGCCAAGAAAGTCTTGTGACTCACATTCACCACGTTTGTGAATCTAATGGGTAATCAAGTAGCTGGCCAGTGGACCCTATTCACATACCCCAGTTTTTGGGTGGAAACAACTGAAATCGTGGGTGGGCTCTCGATGGCCTATCATGGAAATGCACCCTGATCACCCTAATGCTTCAAAAGTATTCACTAAGCACCTGCCTAATAAGAGTTACAAAATTGCTAAAGTTGCATTGAAGAGAGAGCATAGATGTTGGGATGTTTGTCCTTCAAATACAAACCAACCGTATTTTAGGCAAATCATATGAGTGTTTACACTAGCGGGTGAATTGATTTTTTCATCGATGTGTCAACATGACATGGAGAGTGTGTGGAGTGAGGGGCATTGAAGGCTCTCTTCTTTTAGTTTTGCGCACATCTTATAGTCAGAGGGTGTCAGTGACATTATAATGTGCGCAGACGATCTCTATTTTGAGATGTGTTGTTGTTGTAGGTGAGGGTTCTTCTAGGTTAGGCATCCTTTCAAAAGGTCCTCCCCTTTCTTTATTTAATATGCTTGTTGTGATAGGAAGGAGTTTGAAAACTCGATGTTCTCTTTGTGGTTCGTTCTCTTAGGTTGTTTTTTTGTCTTCTTGGACGTGGGTCCTTCCTTTTTGTTCCTTGTATTCCCCCTTTTTTGGGTGTTTTGGGTTTATTTATGATTGGCAAGGTTTCATCACACATGGGTACTATAAAACCCCAACCCACACTTCCTATTCCACCCCAAGCCAACACACCATGAAGGATGGAAGGTAAATGTTCAAGAAACAATTTTCTATTGGGTTCTAGTTCCCTAGTTAACCATAGCGGTTTTTAAATCAATTGCCTTTTTTACTACCTACTATAAACCATCAAATTATTAGTGTTGGGTGGGTTTCTAGTTTTTATGATAATCGTTGGGTTTGGGTATGAAATTGTTTTGAAAGACCTGACTTGGTTCTTTTTTTAAAAATTATTTTCATATTTTCAAGACCTAGGCAAGGTTTCAAAAATTTCCAAAAAATAATTTCACTTGGGTTTCATAGCATCGATTTTCAAACATGTAATGTTAGTTGATTTTCAAAGCTAGTTTTCACCTACCAGTTATTAGAAATTTTATTATCTCAAAAATTAATTTTTAATGTTCAAAAATAACAAAATTGCACAAAAAAATGAAAATTCCAAATTATTTTTTTCAACATTTTATATATCCACTATTTCATCTTGTTCAAATGAACCTTCAAATTCTTCTAACTCCTCTTCAAAACCTAAATTTATTTAAATTAACTCTACTAAATTAAAAGGTGGTTTACATCCATTTCTAGGATCACTTGGCCAATTTTTGCTCACAAAAATCAAATTTTCTAAGTTTTCTGATTGTAAATTACACTTCCTTATATTTGTAAGTATGCCCACTAAAGAAAAAATTCTTTTTGTTTTAATTTGTGACCTTACAATGCCTAAAATTTGATGAATAAAAAAACCAATTGTAGGAAACATGCCTCCATGCTTTCCCCACCATTAAAAATGTCTTTGGGATCCACTTGGTAATGTCTAAAAATAAATAATTCCTTGGTGACAAGTTCCTTCGATGGCTCACTTGTGGATGCCATCTATTGAAAAATATCCAAACTAAAATCTTCATCTTGATTCATCTACACATCCAATAGATTCTATGATTGGATGCAAATGATGATAACATTTCAAAAGCATAAGATACAATGTTCTCCTATCATATTCATCCACAATACTTACACCTTCTCGGCCAACAAAAGAAGATACTAGACGAAGGTTTTTGAATCTAAGGTCTAGCATCAAAAACAACATGTTGTGATTTTTTTTTTTCAAATTTTCTTTTTAAAAAAATAAAAATCCAAAACACCACAAACTTCTCTTTTGATGTTGGAAACAAACAAATATAACTCAAAAATTATCCTATAATCATCATCAATCAAATTTACTAAGGCAACTAGGTTTGTAATTTTTTCCCTAAATTTTAAGCACATAGTAATGGTAGATTGTAATGCATTAGAAAGTAACCAGTGGCTTTAGATTAGTTCATAACATAAACGGTCACAATTAGAAATAAGGAGTCCATAATTATTTTAAAGATGTGCCAAGTAAGAAAAGGAAACATTCTTCCATTTATTCTAACATTTTTCTACCTATTATAACAAAAAAAATAACATCCTTGAATTGCAATGCTTTTTGAAACATAATGATTTTACTAGAAAATTTGTAAACAAATTTAAAATTCCAATGTTAGAAGATTTAACTAAAACAAATCAATAATAATAATAAAAAAACAATAATTTTGGAAAAAAATTGCAATTATTAAATAATCACCTTGTTTTCATTGGAGTATTTAATTTTCTTGGAGCTAAGTTTGAATCTAAACAAGTCTTGTTCCATTCATGTCTACCATTTTTAGCTTTTTTTGGCCAAGTTATACATTTCTACAAATTTGACTAGGTAGATTTGATTGAAACAAACTTGAGATTTTTGCAAACTTTTTCATCAATAGTAGCATATTGACATGCTTTGGAAAAAGTATGGCCAAGACAAGCACCCTATACACTTTCATCTAAACCAAGGACTTCACATTTTATAATAGATTTTAAAACAATTGTCACAATATTTAAATCTAAACCTTCATCCTTAAGATAGGCAATGATTTTGTTTCGTAACCCATATTGATCAAACAATTTTGTCAAATTGTTACCCTTAGCTAATAGTTTCTATTGCTTCAAACAAACCAATAGTTATTTGTTTGGGTTGCTAATAAGATCCCAAAAAGTTTATAACAAGAACAAATATATCATGCACACCTTTTGACATCCATAAGTCAAAGCTTGTTGTGGTAGAAATATAGTCTATTAATTTTGGAAAAATATATATTTGTTTCATTTTCTCCACCAAGTTAAGTAATATTTCCTAAGAAAACTTTTTAAAAAAAGGGAACACAACTTTAGGAGACAAATGTAATATTAAATGTTTAAACCATAGATTTTCAACAAACTACAATGGTAAGTTATTTTTCATAATCAAAAGGCTAAGGTCTTGCAAAAAGTCTTTTTGCTACACATCATTGTTTTTGAAAGATTATTTTATGGCCAAAAAAAAATATTGCACTTGTTGGAACACTTGGCCTTTTCTTTGTAGGTTGTCTTTCAATAGTTTTTCCTATTTCATTGTTAATTTTTTTTTCAATTTTTTGTGAAATTATAAAATGATATGCATCTACATGTTTCTTAAGAGTAATTGTACCATATTTTTTATAATAAATTATTAATATTTTTCTTTCTTTGGTTCTTACATTAAAAATATTTACTACATTATCATAACATAAATACATTTCATGACTTGATGGGATGTAGCTTTAACTTCTTTCCCATCATTCACATAATAAAATACTCAACATAAAGAATTTATGTTATGCCCTTTCCAAAAAAAATTTGAACATGTAATTTTTCTTCATTATTGTTCCCCATTTTCTTCAATTTTGTTACTTTTGGTTTGCACATTTTCATTTTCTCCTCTTTCCACATGTTCTTCAATGTACATTTCATTTTCATTGGTTTGATTTTCTTCAATCAAAATTAAAATTTTATTTTGACTTGACTCCTCAATTTTCTGTTAAAATATTACCTACCCTAAAAGAAAAATTAGATTTAAGTATGTTTTTTACCAAAATAATATTCTGCCAGCTTTATGAAAATCAACCTAAACAATTTCAAGTAATTGAAAGGGAAAAAAAAAGATGTAATGTGCTGAAAAAATACACAATGCAATTGTGCAAATGAAATGTAATGTGTAAAAACGTGATGCAATGTGTATAATTAAATGTACAATGTCCAAATAATTTTTGTACACAATTAACAAACACATTATCAACCACCATTTCCAAAATAAATTAAAACAAAAAAATTCATCAACAAACAAAGATTGAAAACAAAAATTTTCACCTTCCAAGTCTAGCTTGAAGAACTCAAATTTGGACAACTCCTCCACACTTCACACTTGTAAAAAAGTAAAGGGGGGAAATACTAATTTGAAACAAGAAGAGCAAGAATAACAATGTTGAACAAAAGGAACAAGGAAATCATAAGCATAAAAGAAAGGTACTTGAACAAGACGTCAAACAAGAGGAATGGAACAATAGGTTGAACAAGAGGAGCAAAGTAATAGGTTGAGTAAGAAAAATGAAACAACAAGTCGAATAAAAGGAGCAGAACACCACATTGAGCATGGAGTAGCAAGTTGAACAAGAGGAGCATAATAGTAGGTCAAGTAAGAAGAGCAGAATAATAGGTCAAACAAGAAAAGTGGAGCAACAAGTTGAACAAGAGGAGCATAATAGTAGGTCAAGTAAGAAGAGCAGAATAACAGGTCAAACAAGAAAAGTGGAGCAACAAGTTGAACAAGAGGAGTAAAACACCATGTTGAACGTGGAGTAATCGGTCGAACAAAAGGAGTGAAATAACAAGTTGAGCAAAAGGAATGGAACAACAAGTCGAACAAGAGGAATGGAAAAGTAGGTCGAACAAGAGGAATAGAACACCACATCAAACAAGAAAAACAACATAGTGTGAGGTGATTTTCTGTCCCTTTATTCTTGGCTTTATGAGGTGATTATACTTAGAAGTACATATGATATTGGTGAAGGAAAAATGCAAAGTATATTTCTAAATATTAAATTATGTTTGTAATTAAAAACAAATAATTTGCTTCCTATGCATCATTTATGATTTGGAATTGATAGAGATATATTTTAAGTTGAAACTCTCCAAATCCTAGAATTTTATGTTAAATTGTCACCCATTTAAACCAACTTCTAAAGATTTGACAATATGTTCAACTTGACATCAGACCTTTAATCATTCAAAATGTTGTTTCATCACACATGTTATCCAAATCTAAGTTGCATTAGTTCATTGCAAAACTAGCTACAAGATGCATGTGCCTATCAAATCTCAAGTTCTGCACCTAAATCAATAAAATGTTGTGCCATAGAACCCAAGAGGGTTTCACGAAAGTAAAAAGTTCAACTTGACACCAAACCTCCAATCATTTAAAACGTTGTTGCCATCACATACTTTATTCGAATCTAACTTGCATTAATTCATTGAAAAAATATCTATAAGGCGCACCTGCTTATGAAATTTCAAGCTTTGCACTTAAATCAAAAAAATGTTATGTTACAAAACTCGAGAGGTCTTGTGAAATTTCTATAAGATTTTAAACTCCCAAAACTACCCTTATTCACTTCCATTCTTTTAAAGGTATTACTATCATCCAATCTATTTTTTATTTTTCCACCATCTACTAAGACTAATCATTTTTTTCCTCCCGAGGAAAGTTGTAGGAACAAGTTTTCAAAGATTCAAATAGAAAATTATGTCCAAAAAGAGGGTGTTAAATGATCCAAATTCGTGCTTTTAAAGATAAGGAGAAAGAAGGAGGTGAAGGAAAACCCCAACTTGGTGGCCAATGGGAGGTTCTAATGCTTGGTGGCCCTTTGAAGGTTCCAAACTTTGTGGCCAATGGAAGGTTCCAAGCTTGGTGACCCTTGGAAAGTTCAAAGCTTTGTGGCTAATGGAAGTGGCCCTTAAAAAGTTCCAAGCTTTGTGGTCAATGGAAGGTTTTAAGCTTGGTGGCCCTTGGAAGATTCTAATGTTTGGTGGCCCTTGGAAGATTTTAATGCTTGGTGGCCCTTAGAAGGTCCAAATTTGTTGGCCCTTGGAAGGTTCTAAGCTTGGTGGCCCATGGGGAAACATCTTGATTGGTGGCCAATGGAAGGTTCTTATGTTTAATGGCCCTTAGAAGGTTCCAATGTTTAGTGGCCCTTAGAACGTTCCAAGCTTGGTGGCTTTTGGAAGGAGAAGGAAAAACATCCTTTTCACCTCTTTTCATTTTTCCCCTAATAAATTTTACTTGAACCTATTTTTATCATGGATTTTAAGGTTTTATTCTACCATGGTTCTAGACTGTTACTTTACACCTTTCCTTCCTTTTTCTTAACCTATAAATTACTATTATGCATCTCGATGCACCAAGTCTTCCACACATTCATTGCCAAGTTGATTTTAATCGAAGATTTTTTTTTTTCTTTGAATTCATGGTGTCGCACATGACAACATCTTACGGGCCTTAAGCCGCACAAATGAATGAAGAATCGCCCCAAGAATCATCCTTAGATTTGACATTAATCCAGCACCCTCGTGATGAAGATCTCAAACCCCAAAAGGTGCGCCCTTGTTTTGAAATTCAACCCCTTTGAGCTTGGTATTATTACATTTTTTCGAACTTTCGTACCTTGATGATTTTGTTGCAGGTTGACTTCATTGCTGGTGATGAATTTAAACTGTCTACAAAGGTTTTTACGAAATTAAAAACACTTCGATCTTTGCATGGTTTCAATTTTTGGCGTTGAACATTATTGTTGGTTGGGTGGTTCGATTCATTGATTGCTTCCTAATAGCAAGGCGAATTATTTAGTTCACACCATTCAACACATCCTAAATTATTTTACAATTATGAACTATCATTATGACATAGCTTAAGATTCAATATGCAATTGCAACTCCCCATTGAGCTTATCCATAACCTGAATAAAAACTTCATTCATCATGAAATCCATGTTGCCATTTCCACTTTATCACACTTTTAATCGTTATGTTGTTTCGAATTAATTTTACATTTATAATGCTTGAAAATTACTCTATTTCCATTGGACCTTTCATTAACACCCCTTCAACTGTTTCACAAATTTCAATCATCCTCGCTTACATGATTACTCACTAAATACCATAATAAGACCAATGTTTTGTCAAACATTATGAATTTTGATGTTTGCTTTTAACCCCCACCCTTTAGAGATTTCTTAGCCCTAATCATGTAATTGAAGTTTTAAAATTATGATTACCAACTTTTGTTGAAGAAATGAATTAATTTTACACCTCATTCATCCAATATGAAATTTTGAAATGAACCCCCACTGCAACCATGCGCATTCATCATTCCTTATTTTAACATCAAATTGCTAAAAAACTTTAATAATTATCTAATATCCCTTATGTTATTTTTAAAAATTGAAACTACCGCGCATGATTGTGTTGATATGGCTCGTAAGCAACAAATCAAACAAGAGAAATAGAACACCAAATCGAACAAGAGGAGCAAAACACCATGTTAAGCAAGAAGAGCAAAACAATAACTTCGAACAAGAGGAACACAAAACAACACGTTGAACAAGAGGAACGAAACAATAACTTTGAACAAAAGGAACACATAACAACACTAAAGCCAAACACTACTAAGCAAATTAACTAATCAAGCATATTAAGTTAAGCAAGAAACAACGAAGATGCAAAAGACCAAAACTAACTCACACATAGTGAAAAAATTGCTTAGAAACACTTGATTTATAACAAGCACTGCTTGCTAAACCTTAAACCTAACTAAGCCCTAAACTAAGTACTAATTAAACATTGATTAAATGATTAAACGATTAAACCATATTGACCATTGACCTATTGACACCCTAATTAATTCAAAACTTTGAAACCTTGACCCTAATTTTTTTACACGTTACCAAGGTTTCACTAAAATTTAAATACATAGTTAATCAGGGTTCAAAGGCTCGGTTCTCACATTATATAAAACCCTACAATTGGGTTTCATAAAGGGCATCACTCAATGTGATACCTTGAGAGATTCAAACTGAGAACTGGCTTGAAACCCTGTCCAGTTCTCACATTTTTTCTCATACCCACCCAATACTGCAAATTACCTGGTAATCACCTATTTTCCTACCTATATGTCTACATATGGGACCCACTTTGTAGGGAATGGATTACCAAGGTGAAACCGGATATGAACCCAGTTTAGGTTCATCCAAAAGCTGAATCATAATGGGCGTTCATCCAGTAGATGGTACACTGGTGGGTGCTGATTTCCTTTAACCCGGCCCCCGCCTTCTTTTTCCTTTTTCCCCTTCTCTTTTGTGAGATTTATTTTCCCCTTTCTGAAAAAGAAAGTCTTAGAGATTTGACCCGAGTAGGAAAAAATCCAAAACTGGAGAGAAGGGGCAAACCCAGCCGCCCCCCTCCTAAAAAAGAAGCTGAAAAAAACAGTGAAAGATTTGTCGCACGCTTTCTGCATGTGTCGAATTCAACGGAAATTTTCTTTTCATTTGTTTTTGTCGTCGTCGTCGTCGTCGCACTTGCACGCTTGCTACAGCGATGGACGGATTTCGTGATTTTGTTGACGACTGGCGAGTTCGCCGGCTCGACGAACAGTCTGCAGTCAGTCGAGCACGGGTCAGCAGATGAGATGTCGCGTGCACTGCTTGCGCACAATCAATGCACGAAGTATAAATAATCCTTTTGTCTGGTACCATTTTCTATCATAAGAAGATCAGTCGAGAACCCACCCGATCGAGACGTCCTGCAGCTGGAGCAGCGTCCTTGTGCAGGGAGCAGCTAACTACTAGTGTTGAGTTCAGCGATTCTGCAAGAACTTGGGAGATCCAGATCCAGCTTCCTGCAGCTAAACTCGCTAGCTAGTTACCTGCTTTGGAGAGTCCAGTAAGCGATCGAGACGCTGTGTTTTTTGGGAGGAGTTGTTTCAAGAATTACCTGCAATATGGCGATCACAGCTGCTGCAGCTGCGAATTGTCAGGCGGCCGCCGGCTTGTACAGCTCGACTTTGATTTCAGGTGATGGCAATAGCAGCCGTGATATAAGTACTAGTGTGCAGGTGGGAGGGAGTGGTAGTACCTTCAAGTCAGCGAGCTTGATGAGCAAAAGAAGGAAACCGGTTCATCTTAATGTGGTGAGAGCGGTGCATGCCGCGCCAGAGCCTAATTCCGCGAGGATGCCGCAGTCAGCAGCTGGTAGTTCTACAGCAGCAGGAGCAGCAGGGTCAACGCGAGTGCAAGCGGTGAAGCAATTAGCTCCCGAGGCTGTACCTACAGCAGCAGCAGCTGATCAGAGTACTAGTAGAAACCCCGAGGAGCTGCTGCTGCAGCAGCCATGGTCGCCAAGGAGTTGGCGGTCCAAGATTGCTCTGCAGCAACCCACGTATCCTAGCATCGAGGAGCTTGAAGCAGTGGAGAAGACACTGACCAACTTCCCACCTCTTGTTTTTGCCGGAGAAGCGAGGAGATTGGAGGAAAGGCTTCACGACGCTGCTCTTGGTAAAGCGTTCCTGTTGCAGGGAGGTGACTGCGCCGAAAGCTTCAAGGAGTTTGATCCCAACAACATCAGAGACAGCTTCCGTGTTCTTCTTCAGATGGGTGTCGTCCTCATGTTCGGCGGCCAGATGCCAGTTGTGAAGGTAGTGATCCCACCACAGCTTAATTTCTACAGTAATATTCTTCCCAAAGAGTGCTGCAGTTTGAAATCTGATCTCAGGCTAGTCTCAGCTTTATCATTGCATGATCACGTCATGCTGCAGGTCGGTCGCATGGCGGGGCAATTCGCCAAGCCGAGGTCGTCCGATTTCGAGGAGGTGAACGGCATGCGCTTGCCGAGCTACAGGGGTGATAACATCAACGGAGATGCCCCTACCGTGGAGGCTCGCATTCCGGACCCCAACCGCATGCTGCGTGCCTACACCCAAGCAGCGGCCACTCTCAACATTCTACGAGCTTTTGCCACAGGAGGCTATGCCGCCATGCAGCGCGTCACTCAATGGAACCTGGACTTCGCCTCCAAGAGCGAGCAAGGCAACAGGTGGGCACTAACAGCTGTACTCGGCATTGATCTGCTTGCAAACACCAGTACTTAGTAAGTTGCAGAATCTTCACGAGATCATCTGCAGCTGCTGCCCCGTAATACTGTAAGAAGCTGATTCTAAAGAATTTTTCTTCTTCTTCTTCTGTTCTTTTCTGCAGATATCGGGATTTGGCCAACCATGTGGATGAGGCACTGGGCTTTATGTCCGCTTGCGGATTGACTACCGATCATGCCGTGATGAGAACCACAGAGTTCTATACCTCGCATGAGTGTCTGTTGCTCCCTTACGAACAAGCTCTCACCCGCAAGGATTCCACCACTGGCTTGTGGTACGATTGCTCCGCGCATATGCTGTGGATTGGCGAGCGCACCCGACAGCTTGATGGCGCCCACATCGAGTTCCTCCGTGGGGTTGCTAATCCCTTGGGTGTGAAGGTATGCATCTGCCAATCATGCATGAAAAAATCTGTTTCATTTCTCGTGGGTGATGTCGAGTAATTTGTGATTTTAATCCTAGTGTGATCCTCTTCTTCTTTTTAGAGCAGCTCCACGTACAGGTGTTCAGAAAATTGGATGAAGAATTTAAGTGAAAAGCATGCCGGTCTTGCTCAGCAAAATGGTTTTGGCCCAGCATTTTGGCACACGATGCTGAGCCTTGTAAAAGGCACAGCAAAGCCTAACGTCTGCTGTTGAATTATGTTGGCTAGATAGTTTGATTGGTTTCAGGTAGATGGGTTGCTATTAGTACTCTCCCACCTATGTGCAGTTCCAGTTTGAGTTTTATGGGTGGGGTTGGAAAAAAAAAGTAAATAACCAAACTTGGATGTGAGAAATATTCTTCTTGCAAGGTCACACACTGAGCACTGCTGGAGATGCTCTTAGCTTGTTAGTCGAAGCTCTAGACAATACTATATTTAGTATGGCCGATCGACCTGCATGAAGATGATCTCCATGTGACCTACTAACGTGTTCAAGGACCGGACCATTTTGATCAGGTGAGCGACAAAATGGATCCTGCAGACTTGGTGAAGCTGTGTGAGATATTGAACCCAGAAAACAAGCCAGGGAGGCTAACTGTGATAGTCCGCATGGGGGCCGAGAAGCTCCGCCAAAAGCTACCACTTCTCATTCGAGCTGTGCGACAGGCAGGTTGCATTGTGACATGGGTCAGCGATCCAATGCACGGCAATACCATCAAGGCACCCGCGTCGGGAATTAAGACTCGCCCTTTCAACGCCATCCTTGTACGCATCCATCCATCGCTCACTACCCATTCCTACAGAGCAATGAAAAAGAAAATAACTGTTTTTTGCAACTTTTCTTGTGCAACTAACGTGGTCGTCTGCAACTATTTTATGATTAGAAAAATAATTGCGAAAGTACAATTTTTCCACTTATTTGTAAACGGATTTCTGCTCGCAATTTTCTAATCATATGCGAGTCACCGGTCCGTCTGTCTACGACGGACCACGCAATGCAGTCAGAGTTTTTTTTTGGGGCAAAATTTCGTCACTTAGCGACCAAAACCAAAATGGCAGTACGAATCCTACAAAAGATTTTTTCCCCAAAAAATCCTATAAATTCAACATATTTTGAGAAAAAAATCTGAAATCGCCATATTAAGATAACAAGTTCTTCCAGCACACATAGTACCAGGAATCCTAAAAAAAAAATTCATAATAAGCGCTCTCTAACCTGTAGCCAAATTTTGCGAAGACTTCTTGTGGAAGATAATGGCCAACCCACCCACCTCACAAAACTGAAAGGAAAAAAAAAACACCTGAATGAATGCAGGAGGAAGTGAGGGCGTTTTTCGACGTCCATGAACAAGAGGGCAGTCACGCAGGAGGAGTGCACTTGGAGATGACCGGCCAAAACGTAACCGAGTGCGTGGGAGGATCACGCGAAGTGACCTTCGAGGATTTGAGCGCGCGCTACCACACGCACTGCGATCCGCGATTGAATGCGTCGCAGTCGCTGGAGCTTTCCTTCATCATCGCCGATCGCCTTCGCAAAAGACGCACCGCAAGTACGCTGAACAGCCTTGTGTCCGCAGTAGTGACGTCCGTAACAAACAGTCTTCTGTTATAACCACCAAAAAATCTGCCCGCCCCGGGCAGAATCCTGCCCCAAAAATAAATTAATTGAGATAGGTAGCAGATAAATTTTTTCTTTTTTCTTTTTTCTTTTTAAAATTTTTTTTATGACGTAGGTGCTGTAGCCATTATACACAAGAAGACTTAGCCAAATTTGGCTACATGTAGAAAAAATTGTAAGATTCATGCCTTTAGTTGGGTGACAACCTAGAGTCCAAATATGGTGAATTCACATATTTTCTCCTTGAAATATATGGCGAGAGCTTTTTTGAATATAAAAGGAATCTTGCCACAGAGAAAGCTGCTTTCTGTAGCCTAAGTGTGAAATTTCACACACACAAAAATATAAAATGGTTGTAGCAAACTTTCATTCTCTCTTAAACAAGAACAAAAATAAAATCTCACACTTAGACATTTGATTTAAATAATATTTAACATTTGACAGCCAGAAACTTGTTACTATACTAGTAATATCTTTTTAGACATTAATAAAAAAATTCAGACTGAAACAGGAAATTAATTTCACCTCCAATCTGAGGTAATTAGCAACATGATTACAATAGTAGTAGAGCTGGAAATTTTTGCAATGCACAAGCAAGATTAAACATGATTAATGTAATTCATGCCATGAAATATGAAACAATTTTACCCAAACAAGGTTTAATCAGGATAATTATCTTTTACAACTAGTCTTATCCAATTAAAAGTGTTGTATACAACTAAAAAATAATTGCATATGATAATTTTAGTTGCATATAAATTGTTGCAAATTTTTTTTACTAATGTACTATTTAAAAATGTTGGTAATAGTATCATATGATAAACTAAATTATATTATGCAATTATTTTTTAGTTTTATTCTAAACTAAAATTATTAAACTAAAATAAAAAATATTGCATATGATTAAAAAAAGGGTAAAATAACTAAAAATAGCCAAAAATATAGTAATGTTTATAAATATCCAAAAATAAAAACCAAGGTAAAATAACCTAAGCTCAAATGATTTAATATGATAACTAAGAATAGGCTAACATAAAATAGCCTACAGTAGAATAGTCCAAAATAACTTAGCCGTATAAGAATTTAGAATAACCAGAAATAAATTAAGATAAAATAGCTAAATATAGTCAAAGGTAGAATAACCAAAAATATCCAAAAATAGAAAAGCCTATAATAGCCTATAGTAAAATAGCTTAAAACAACTTTGGGAGGAATAATTAAAAATAGTAAAAAACTAGTTTTAAATAATTAAAAATAACCTAAGGTGGAATAACTTAAAATAACCTAGGATTAAATAAATTGGAATAGCCTAAGGTAGAAAATTCATTACAAGAAATTGTTAACTATTTAATAACTTAATTTTAAGATTTAATAATTACTAATAATAATTGATTTTATAATATTAATTACCACCAGCATATTTTGCTTTCCCACCCCCCCCCGATTTTTTTTTTTTCCTATTACAACCTTTTTCTTTTTTCCCTTCCTATTAATATT
>Ga0116231_10000914_pt1 | contig 56932 bp, 38 predicted proteins | sample S1TSphgellanicum_2_FD_89695 | JGI IMG/M metagenome (GOLD analysis project Ga0116231, IMG submission 89695) | Host-associated microbial communities from peat moss isolated from Minnesota, USA - S1T2_Fd - Sphagnum magellanicum MG | ecosystem: Host-associated > Plants > Peat moss > Unclassified...
TGGGACTTCCCCTGTCCGCGTCCACGTGGGAGCTCGCGAGGGAGGTTGAAGCTTCCCCTGACTCCGGACGGGCAGTAGTTAAACGACAGGAAGAAAGTAACTTCCCCTCACTCCGGACGGGGTGAAAAACCGGAGTGGAAAATGGGAAGGACCGGCGGGGGGGGGGCGGGCTCTACGGGGTATATAACACACCTGTGCATTATGCACGGGGCCCACACTAGTGAACTTCAAAAGGTGAATGTTTTTTTTCTATTTTGCAAATATATTGATTCTTTCATTCTTATTTTTAAATGACTGTTGTTTTTCATCTTATGTTCAAAACTTTGCTAGTGGTTTAAATTGCTTCACCTTTTGACTTTAGATCTTTCAAACCGATGTGAAATCTTTTTGTTTTCTGATATTTGAATACCTTTTGATTTTAAACATTTTCTTGCATTGATATAACATTCTACCTTTCTTTAAGCTTGTTTAATTTAGGGTTTAGAGCTCTAAGATTTCATCAAGTTTCAATCATTGCCTCTCACCTTCCATATCAAGTTATCAACATCAATTCATTAACTTTCAAGCAATTGTGTGAAGTGTTAGGGGTGGGAGAAAACTACTTGACATCTTTGGTGGTAAGCTTGTTTCTAGTAGCTATTCATCAAGTGGGTGGTAGATTTAAAAGAACAAGGACATTAAACATGGGCTTATTCATGGTTAAACGAACATCCCACACCCAAAAGGTGCCCCACATAGGTTTCCCCCAAAAACCTCCAATTATTAAGGTAAACAATGTAAACAAAGCCCCTCTTTTGGCACTAGTATTGGAAAATAACTAAAAAAAAGGATGTTTTCTTAGTAAGAATAACACACTGTTGATAGTCATTACAATATAAATAAGTAAACTCATCCAAGTTGCAAGAACATGCACATAGATAATGCGAAAATTTTCACCATGTTGGAAATTAGATGGTGCCACCCAAATACTTGGATAAATAGCCATCAGTGTTAAAAACCAACGAAATCCAATGATAATTTGCACGTAGTGAAAAGGACATAACATGAGAAAATAAGGTCGTAGTAATTCAAAATACATAGGAATCTTCTAATGTTTCATCATAAAATAATAATCCATCAATGACACAGTTGGAAAGATAATATGGATCATTTTATGCTAATGATCAAAATGGTGTAGCAAAAAAATAAATTATTTTTTCATCTACAATTGACTAGAACTTAAGAAACAAAATATTTATTACCTAATTGTGTTTGGAAAAATGAAGCGGCCAAATATATATATATATATATATATACTTTTTATTTGTTTTTTTCTTTATGAAAGCCTGCTGAGAAGAAGCCAGTTCATGAAGGAGGAAAGAAAATTTATTTCTTTGTGAGCTTTAAAACTCTCTTTGGGGTTCTCAAAAAAAGGAAAACGGACTTTAAGACTTTTATGGATTACATTTTGCAAATAATATTTACTTGAAACAAATTTAAGTGAAAAAAATTGAATAGTCGAATTTAAAATAATTCATGTGACAATGGTGAGTTTTCACATTCATACATAATTATGTGTGAATATTTTGGTTTATAGCCAGAAATGCAAAAAACCATAAAAAATTTCCGAAATGAGTTTCAATGGACAACCAAACATGTTTTTTACAAGATTATTTCCTACACATGTGACTGGCACTTAAAACTAGACATTTTGAACATAATTTTTTTGTCAAATGGTTAAAATATTGAATCTTTTGCTTTGTAGCCCTTTTCTTCAAAATTTCAAAACTTTGAAAATTTTGTATGATTTGGTTTTTCATTAGCTTCATCCAATGAACATGTACTTTCATAAAAGGGGGCATGGTTTTGTTATACAAAAAGATTGAAATCAATTGTATGACTTTATGCATTCCTTTTAATTCCTTAAAAAAAAATGTAATTTAGACACTTGATATTATTAGTTTATAGGATTGAAAATGACATTTACATAATATCAAAGTTATTTGAAAATATTTTTATTAATTTAACAAGACATCATATTATCTATTGGCACACAACAATCCACTACAACTATAACAATATAAAATAAACAAAAATCCAAAGTTCTTTTTGTAGTCCTTAAATACAAATCATTCCTTTTTGTACCCCAATTGTGAATACACCCATATATACTTTTGGGTTAAAGCACATTATGATGTATCATAACTAGCAACCACAAATTCCATTTTGGGAGCTTTTTTCAATGTCTTTTAAACACAAAATAACTAGACAAAAACAAAAAAATCTTAAAATAATGTTAAAGTTGATTAACCTTTTTTCCATGTCCAAGTTAACAGTGCCTTACTTTCAACCTTTTCAAACACCTTTATAGAGTATTACTCATGAAAAACATCATTTTTGATATATGATGAAGTTTGAATAATTATGGACTTTTATTACACACAATAAGCAATTAGAGAGTCCATCACATACTTCAAATTTTCCAAACTTTTAAAACATAACTGTTATAACCCTTGAGCCCATAACATGTTCGAAAATTGTGGGAAAAAAAATTAATTTTATTATTGGTAATGAGTCCATAACACAATTTTGTTATGGATTGTGACACAATAATTGCCTAGATTGAAAAAATTCATCTTTCATTGAATACCAATGTTTTTGGTGTAATGCTTTCAAATTTAAAAGGAGAAAAAAAACAGTTTCACTTATTTAAGTTTTTTTTGTTGGAATTCTCAACTTGTATATGGGTTTTATATAATAATATGCATCCAACACAAAAACAATTCTACTTTTCTAACATCCAAAAAAATCCATCGTAATTTGCTTTTACCTTGTTGAATCTATTTGGTTGTAAAGAATGGCATATAAGTTGTGGTGCCTTTAAGGATGGTGTTCCCATCAAAGAAATTGTTTGTGGAATAAGTTTTGTGTTCATTGCACTAAAAGCTTTGATTACATATGTGTAACTTACATTTGCCACATGTTTGTTTTCCATGTGTGCACCTTTGATCTTTAGATGTTTGTAAAAGCACATGACATGTTTGATGTGAATTTTTTGTTAAGCAATTAGGAGCTTAACATCATGTGATTGACAAAAAACCAATGAGCAATTGAAACTAGTAGTGCAATTGCAATTCCAAAATTATGACAACTCCTAATTGATGAATTTGCTTTAATTCATAAAATTCTTATTTATGTGAAGGATAAAAGGTCCAATTTGCAAACTTGTGCAAGTGACTTGAACTCAATGGTTCATTTAATAACTTGGCCATGCTGGAGCAATTTCATGTGTCCTATTTTGGACATGCATTATCCAAGGTTTGCCAATATGCTATTATAAATGACAAAGTAGCTTGTGAATTGAACTATGCATCTATAAAGGTTCAACAAAGGTTATGAAACACATGAAATTCATTTGTCAAAAAGAATGGCTATCACAAATCTTAGATGACAATCATTTTTTTTACAAATGAATTTCACACTTCATAATCTCTATTCAAGCACATGGGAGTGAAAGCGTGGTAAAGTATACAACTAAAAATACTTGCTAGTCTACTTGTTAAGTGAACAAAAAGTAGGACCAAAACCCATCACAAAATTGTTATACATTTAATCTTTTTAGTTGAATGATAAATAATGAGATACTTCTTCATTATTACACATTAAATTTTAAATTTTACATTAAAATAGGTTTCAAATAGACTTTTCTAAATGCAAGTAACTTTTAAAACCTACCTTTTGCAGTTTAAGATTTGATTCAAGTATGTGACAAATATATTTTACCAAAAAGAAAGTAGATTTGTTTTTTGGTGATGCCCTTGAATATATATACAACAATCTTTATACTATAACTTCATACATGTATATTTCATTAAATTTTCTAATGAAAAAAATAGGTTTGAACACCATATTGACTAGTCAATTTCAACGTACTTATTCCATACTTTTATTATTCTAAAGTTTTTGAAATTTTGTAGTTGATTTACAATAAACCCAATTGAGGGCTCAATAGTTTCAAAACATAATTTAAGTAAACTTTGAATCTACTTTCTTATGTTTTTGTGAAAAACTACCTCTCTTTAAACTTGATATTTTTTCATCAACTTTTTTTGTATATTTTACCATGCTTTCACACATGGGGGAAATATGTGTACAACTAACCATCACTTACTTATTTTAGATTGTCACAACTTTCATGTTATGATAAACGTTGTGCAAAATACAAAGGGGGTGGGAGTTAGACTTGATTACTTTGCCATCACACATAAGCCATGTATTACCTCTTGATGTTGTGTGCTTGAAACCACTCAAAACTATGTTTAGAGCTCATAGGAATGTGTTGACATTGGTTATTGAAGGGAAAGGTCATAAAATGAAAGGTATGGCATTTGATGGGTGTCATTAGTTCTAAAGTAATATTAATTCCATTAATGGATGGTTGCAAGAGTGAGTGGACCAAAGTTTGACAAAAAATTCTCACTTTTTAAATCCAAAACAATGACTTTTCTTGTGGATTAAAATTGATTATAAGCATTTTCCATTGATCTTTTGATCTTTTTTTTCATTTGATTTAGACCCCAATTGGAGGTCATTTTCCCTAATATGTGCAAAGAAGAGTAGCCCAAAAACCTCATTTAAAAAATATTCTATGGACTCTTGTCAAACCTATTTTTTAATTTTGTTCAAAAGTCCATAAATAAAATCTTACAAATGTCATCATGCAAAATCTTTCAAACTTAATTTTTTTTCATATGTTATTTAATTAGAGTCAAGTCCTAATAAACATGTCATAAGTCATTGAATTATTTCAAAATCCATATAAAAAATTGTTGTTAAGATTATAGTTTATAATGTTCAAACTTGAAAGTCCATATCTCTCATGTTTTTCCTGATTATACAAATTTAAAAAATGCAACAAAAACATATTCAATTTGGTATCCTCAAATGAAGTCTTTATATACAAATTTTTAAATTTATCTATTGAAGATGGTCATTTTAATGACAACCATTCTACAAAATTTGCACCCATTGAGAACATTTGCAAGGACTTGAAAAGTACTAAATTCTGAACATTTGATTCAGTTGCTATGGCATGTGAAATGCAACCTAGTGAGCAATTCATGGAGACAAAAACACTTGATCTAAATTTTTAAGTTGCAGATTGCAAGTGGAAGAGGTATGGGGTGAATGCACTAGTCATATTTAGCCTAATGTTTGCCACTACTATGTTGAGCTTAAAAGGTCGTGTGCTACATTGTTGCAAGAAGATAATATTATGGTCCTAACAACAAACCAAAAAGCTCACACACTTTGCAAGAGGGCCAAATTGACACACAAACAACTACCATTTGTGACACCAATGGGCCTTGGCAATCACATAAATCACTTTTTGATTTTGCTCAAGGCCACATCTAGATCCATTTGTTGAGTTTCAATGAAAGAACCACTCATAGATTATTTGAAAAACATTCTAATGACATCTAACCATTACATATTATGTGCTCATTGGTGCAAGATCTCACTGACTATTCGAGGTTTAAAAGTTAATCAAATTACATTTAGCATTAGCTTATTTGAGGCAACAACTAAGTCTAGCACACTTTGAGCAATGGGATGCAGATTTTGAGCGATGGTATGGCCACTCATTGGACAATTTTTGTTCCGTCCACATTATTGCATTCAAGTATGTGCTCCTCATGAGTGCAAGAGAAGTTGGGGGCCATTTCAGGAGTTTGAGTATGAGTTAACATAGGAGAGCCTAGAGGTTGAAAGTAACAACCCATGTCATCATACATGGGCCCCTAATTGTCCATTATGGCAATTCCACTTTTGTTTGGGTGCACTTTCATTTGGCAATGAATTTCTTTTGATCCCAAGGCCACTTTCATTTCTATGCTCTTGATCCAAACTGTCCATTTAAGGTTTGGCTACCTTAGTTATGCTATGAAATCATAAAATTGGATAGACCAGGAAAAGGAGAGGAGAAATGAAAGGTCTTATTAAATTTCAGCCCTAATCAGATGCTAACCCTAGTCCTGCTACCAAACCCTAAAATTTGGATACCCCAAACTTCAGAGGCTAATGGCCAACCATACCGACATGACAGAAGGCAGACGTTGGGCTACTCGCCTACCCAATCCTAAACATGGCTCACATTGCTCCAAACTTGCATCACCCATGTGGTGGAAGATTGGTGAGCTTACAACCATGGCACCCAAATTCTCCTTTCTTTTTAAGGACGTTGCTCCTCCTCACGTGCTTTGTTTGTTCTTTGCCGTCCCATGTGCCCCATTGAATTTTATAAAAGCATCATTGTTGGTAGGACCACCACAGAACCCATTTTTAAAAAAAAAGATCCACAAACGCCTTCACCCACCCACTCACAGATGATTTGTTGGGTGTGTGTTTAGTGTTTTCTGTTTTTGGTTTGAGTTGGAGAGAGGTTTGAGTTGCTGGCTAATCACCTAGACTGCATGCATATTGATCCAAATCCTTGTGATCACTTTTCCTCTGAGATCCTTGCCTCTTCTGCTCTGCATGAGCTCATTCTTTGCATCAAAAATCATTCTCCTTAAGCAAGTTACTTCTGCTGTTGATGAGTTTGCAATGTGCCAGTGACAAATGTCAAAGTTTTTCATATGTGTATATTGCACCCATTCTCCAATTTACAATCCATAACTTACTGACCCAACTTGTGTTGTGTTCATCTCTTTCTCAACACCTGGTGCAATTCTAGAACTCATGATCTAAATAGCCTATTGTGATCTGTAATATAGTAGCCCACTACCAAAACGTCATGCAATATTCCATTCCGAACCTTTAGAGAAGTTTCACATATCCTGCTTACATGTGTTCTGCATGTGAAATTATTCTCCTTGGGCACAGATCTCACACAACCTTTGGAGGGGTAATCATGTGCAATTATCTCCAGGGGGAGGGGGTCCATCAGAGAGTATGGTTTAGGATTATGGCTTCGACAAAGAGAGCACTTGAACACTGTAACTGATGTTGTCGTAGTATTTAAGAGTATCTGATGAATTGGCTTGTGATCACACTACTGTTGGTTTATGTGGTTGTTGTGAGGTAAAAGAGGCGTGCTTGACTCTTGTCCATGCACAATTTTACAAATTATTGAAGAGAGTGAGCAACATTTGAAGATGGAATTTGTCTTCATGAGAGCAAATATTTCATTTAAAAAAAAATATTAACCATGATTATCAACTTTGATACCCGACTTGATACCCAATTGGTTTGGGGGGTTTGGTCAAATGTCTAATACCCACCCCACTCTGGAGAAAAAAGCCTATGTTTGTAAGATTTTCCAGCAATGGAATATTAAACTGGTCATCCAAAGTTGTCACATTGTCTACCTTTGAAAGGACCCACGAAACCTACCTCCAAATTGGCAATACTATATGGTGAAGAGAAATTTTTCACATGTGGATGGATGGTAAATCAAGTCTTCCACATCAATTGTCCTATTTTCTTTGAATTTATGAAATCGTGGGAATACATAAACATGGCTCATGAACAACTTTGATGAAAAAAAATTTTGCTTTTCAAACTCCAGATTTTTGAAAGAATTGCACAATTAGTTCTTTCTAAGTTTCATGTATCATATTGAATATACCAATGACATGACTCGTCTTTGACACTAAATAATCCTCAATAAGGGCTTGTCAAAAATAAATTTTGACCCAAAATTGCAAAATTTTCACAAAATTATACCCAAGACTTTCCTCTTCAAAAAAATGACAATCCAAACCATTGGGATATTTCTATGACTTAATTTTAGAGTAGTAAACTTAATATATAATTTTCTTCGGTATGGTCAAAATTATGGTATATTTAAATTAGGTCTGCCAAATATACAATACTAACATTGGGCATTCTATGGAAAGGAGGGAATGATTTTTTGTAAGGGAAATTATTAAGGTAACTTTAATTTTGTAAGAGTATATTGATAAGCACAATGTGAAAAAAATATGACAGGGCAAAAAGAAGGTGTCATTAATGAAATCAAGATTTGGAACTAGGGCAATGCGATCCTAGTCATAAGAGTCAAAAGAAAAGGGTATCATTTTTTACTGAAGAGTGCAAACAATTATAATTTTTTTAATGTATTGTTATTTGAAAATCAAAATAATCATGGCAAGTTGTGTTACATGACTCATATGAATGTTACGAAGTTGAAATCTAAAATTCATTCAATTCAATTTTAAGGTTTAGGCTTGAGTTAAAGATTTTGAAAAGTCTACAATTGTTATGTCAATAATGTCCATTTTGTCAAGTATCTCTTATTTTCTTAATAATAATTTGGTGATAGGAAATTATATCACACTAAAAAAAACACTAAATGTTACACACATTTGCAATTTGAAAATATTTAAAATATTTTTAATTTTAATATTAAGAATTTAAAAAATCATTTAGCACATGTAAATTAGGGTTTCTTTTTTCAAAAATTTGGTGTAACAAATTTGGCAAGATTTTCCCAAAATTCAACAAAATCAATGAAATTTCAAAAATCTCATTTTTTTTTTCAAACACTAATAAGTGATGCCAATGGGGTGTTTCATGTAAATGATTTGGAAATCATAATTATAATTCACTATAGAAGAAAATGAGCCATGAATAATGAACATATTTTGATAAGTTGATAATTTTTATATAAGCAAGGAAATAGGGCTAGTTTTTACAGTATCACAAAATAATGAAATAGTATGTTGGGGACATAGTGTGATTCACATTAATTAGATCATGGATTTGCTCATTTATTTATTTATTTATTTATTTTTAAAAAAGCCATATTCATTTGGCCCATCAGCAATATTTTGGGAACATTGAGCACTATCCAATGGAAGCACCTCTTTGGACCCCAAGATGCAAAATAGATACAAATGTGTTCCTAAATAACCTACCTTTTCAGTTTCTATACATGAGAGTTGAACTTTTTGGGCAAACCATGTGGGATAAATTTGAGCTGCTATTGGGAATGCCCTAGGGAATAACTTGGGAACTTGGGGAACCTCAAGAGAACATGATGAGAACATGATGAGAACACATTGGGAACAAGGAAGGAAAACTTTAAAATAATTGCCCCCACCTCACCCCCAAAAGGAAAAAACAGGGCCCATCACAAGGGCATGCTGAGCCTTCCCATTGGCTGCATGAAATTTCTATTTTCAAAACTGTTTGTCACCATTTTTGGCCTGAGCTAAGGGCAGGGGCAGAAATTTGAGGACATAATGAGATATATATTGGACCAATGCCCAACAAATTTAGTAAGAAGTTGCAAAAATATTCATTCGAAACCTTTTTTTTAATTTATGAAAAAGTTATTTTGGGGCCAAAAAAAACCCATGTAAAATCATGAAAAAAATATTTTTGGGCAAAAGAACATGCTACTGGGTGGGGGGCAGGGAGGGACTAAACCAAATTGAAGAATCTTACTTAAATATATCAAAATCTTAGTCTAACATGAACAAGATATATCATTTTATTCTTTCTTGGCCCCATTGAATTCATTCATCACATTGTTCATAGATGTACTTAATATTTCTTGATTGAAAGGCTGGACTCAACAAAACACTCATCATTTTTGTTTTTATGAGATTCTTATTCCCAAAATTTGAAATTATCAATTTTTTTGCATGTTGCAAATAAATTCTTCAGTGCAATAAAGATCATAAGCCACAATGCATTGTACTATTAGACCTAGAGTATATGAAAGTTTTACATTCTCTTAAATTAATCATCTATTTATGAAGGAATGTAGTTTGCTTGTTTTGTTTGTCACATTTAGATCTCTCAAATCATGACACCTCTTGTCACACTCTTGGTATTGTTGGAAAGACCTCAATGTGTAGGGTGCATTGAGTTGGTTTCATAATGTTTAGACCTATGGTGCAAAAGTTATTGAGTATTGAACAAAATTTGAATTGAAAATTTATTTAAATCAAAATGCAAAAATTATAGGGGAATTTGACTGCATTCTTAGTATTTTGGAAAGTCCTTAGTGAGTAGGATTTAATGAAAATGATTTCTTTTTTTAAAAACCTATGCTGTAGGAGATATTGAAATTTGAATAATTTTTGTCACTGAAAATTCAATTAAATCACACAAAATGATTTTTGAAGGAAAAGTTAGTTGAGTAACAAGTTCACACTTGAGCCAATGGTACACACTAAACTAGTATTTTGCAACAAATAGAGCAAATTCAATCACTAGTGGGTTTATTGAATTGTTCTTCAATGACTTTGACATCAACAAACCATCATGGTGGTTGTTCTTCAAAGTCAATTGATCACAATGATGACTTTTGGCACTATCCCTTTTCTTAAATAAAGATACACTAAACCTTGTGAAATTCACAATCTATTTTGCATGGTGCATTTGCATAGTTCTTTGTGTATTGAAAGATTGTATGGAATATCAACAATCACAAACTATTAGAATAGGAATCATCTTACCATTTCAATTTGTCTTCAAGACCCCCTCTTCTATGATTATATTCACAATTGACTTGCATGTGTATAAATCAAATCCTTGACCAAAGCACCACACCTTCAACTAACTATAAATAATGTCAAATTTCATAATCACAACATGTTCAGTTCAAATATATCACAAATGATCAAAACTTTAAAATGTCTTGTTCTCACACATACATTATTCAAATAAAATAATCGAACATTCCCTTTAAAAGGGTTTTCTATTATGTATGCATTAAGACTTGGAATTTTGAAATATACATTATATTATATTATATTATATTATATTTCATCTTGACGTGGGCCATAAATTCAAGTGTAATGTCTTTGTTGTTTTTTTGGAGATGGGGATTTTTGCTCCACATACCTTCAGATTCTGAAGGTTGAATATATGTGGAAGCAAGACCAAAGCATAACAAAAATCGGTAGAAGAATAAAGATAGGATGAGACAAAGCACAAGACTTACTAGACAAAATGTGATGACGATGATGCGCGAATACAATGATTGTACACCCTTGGGCTACCACCCTCAAATTAGGGGAGGCCTTTGGGAGCAAGCCTTTGCCTGTACAGAAAGTTTCATAGAAATTCTTGAGTTTTCAACAAATTTAGCAGAGTTCTAACTTTTACACAATTGTGCTTTTTTTTTTTAATAAGCGAAACCTCCTCGATGACAAAGAAAGTATAAAAAAGCTTTGGCTTTCAGATCATGGGAGCAAGGCTAGGTGCTGGTAATTCTGGTAATGTTGCGGGTGTGGCAATCAATTGCATTCAGAATAAAGCCATGCATTATTTTAAGATTACTGGGCTGATCCATGCCAGCTCAAAACTGACTAATCTTATCCATGAAGTGAGTGATTTTAGGAAGATCAAATTCCCTGGTGGAAAGAACATGCAAGCATCATGAGTCCATGTGCAAAGTAACGGCAATTTCAGCTTCTATAAAAGAAAAAGAGTTTTGAGGAATCACATCTTGCGGAAGATCAAAATGATATTGGGCGCATTGGAAATCTTTTTATTATTTTCACATGGCCCAGTAAACAATTGTGCAGTTTTAAAATATTGAGTAAACTAGGCAATTGTATCTGGCTTGATCACTTTGATCTTTTGTGCGTTGTTTAATCTTGAACAGTGTACACTATGGTCAGCAAACCATTTGTCAAGCTTTTAACTTAGATAACGTGATGAAACCCCGGTAAACTTGATTAAACAAAGCACCCAGCAAAGGGGGAGAAGGAGGAACAAAGAGAGAGGATCCAAGTCTGAGCCAGAGAAGCAAAACCCAAAGTGGATCGCTAAGGGACAAAGGAACAAATCATGTTCCAAAGCCCCCACCCATCACAGGAAGCACAGTCAAAAAAGAAAGGGATGAAAAACTTGAAAAAGCTATAAGCTTAGAAGAACCCTAACCTGCAACGATGACACATCTCACAATAGAAGTGACTTGAGCTCTCTGCATAGCTAACACTTTGTCACTCACTCAAATGGTTATAATCAATTGAGATATACAACTTGCAGGAAAGAAAAATCTTCCCAAAGTTGTTTGAGAAATTGAACATGAATAATCAATTTCAAAACATCTCGCAACTTTTAAAACATAATGTTTACAATTTGTCTTAACTTAGTGTTGCTCTAGCATTAGTTTAGGCAACAAGATCTATTGTGGTTGATACAAGTTATGTACTACTATCCTAAAAAGACTTCCCAAAAAATCATTTTGATTATAATACAAGAATATGTTACAATTTAGATAATTAATAATAGTTCAGATCGAATTTAGAAGGATTGGAATTTGGATATTTTAATAGCAAGCCTCTAATAATTATTCCATATTACAATTTACAATATTTGGAGTTAATGCATAATAGTGCGTATATGTATGTAAATAAAAAGAAGGAAAAAATTAGACATTAAGTCCAAAAAAATTGTACTTGGTTAGAATAAATACTTAAAGCTTTCCGATTTAAATCAAGCAAGATCTATGTGTTTATTCAAGTGACCAGAAATGTCCACTGTCCATTCTAGACCGAAATTGGTCTGCACTTTTATTTATTTATTTAGTTATTGGCAATCAAAATTGATCTCCACCATCCAACAATGATGAAAGAGATTTGCACCATTGGATTTTCTTTTTTCTTTTTTGAAAATGATCCATGTTGTCCATGGGCAATTTTGTTTTTATCTGAACCATTAGTTCAACATACCAATGATCTCTCCTGGTCACTTATATAGATTTTATATTGGACCGGGGTGGACAAATATAGGTGCTCTAACATGGTAACATATTTTGCATGGGCTTTCAATGGACTTGCATTCCGGTAAAACATTTTGATTAGTATGTGCTTTTTCCAAATACCATACCTACAATTGATGTTCAGCAAAAAATAATTTGCAAAAGTTCTAGCTGAATTTTATTTTATTTTTTAAAAAATTGCTATTTGTTGAAATTGTTGAAATTCTGAAAAATTAAATTTGAAACTGTCAAAAAAAATTCTAAAATAAATAAATATTTGGTACAAAGAAGTGCCAAACATCTGTCAAAGGTACAATACACATAACCCTAGCTAAATGTGAAATTGGGGTTTTGTGCTTCATGTGGACTGATGCTAGTTGTTCAACCTTCTCCTTCTATGGAAAACAATTTTGTCCTTCATAATTGTTGTTTGGTAAACATGGGTTTTTCTTTTCAAGTCTCTTAAGCCTCATTCTTTTAGCTATTATATTTGCAAGAATAATAATGGACCTTCGTTCCATAATGAGTTGACAGGAGAATTAATAGCTGGAATGTGTCTATGACATCTATAAAATAGTGCCCATGTAACTTTGGGAAAAACACTTTATGTTAAACTTTAACACTACATGTATCAAAGAGGATATTGTTTGGGGTATTCTGGGAGGGAATAATAGTTTTTTACCACCTTATTACTAGATCTGATTTTCTTAATATCCGTATATGTTTAAGTCACCTTAAATTTAATTAAAATTTTATGTTTGTATTGAATTTTAGTATCGTATATTTGTTTAAATTATTTATTTTAGTTAAAATCATAAGGAGTGATAAGAGATTCATAGTCTATTCACACATGCTCATATGTACAAATCAAACCATCATTGAGCATAAAAAATAAATCGTAAGACAATTTATCAACAAGTTCTTGGAAATGAATCTAAACAACATTCACTAACTCATGTTGGAAACTTCCATGGTAGCCCCTTCATTGCATTACTTTCCTCGTTTTTTTTCTTGTTCTTCCTTGAGGCTTTGTTGGCTTTTATATGGAAGAGAAAGACAATGAGACATTGTAATTTTCCATTGAAATGTTTCTCCATCCTCTCCAACAAAATTATTGTTTGAAGCATGTGAACATTCAGATTTTGTAAACCTTGTCCTCACCTCTGGAGGCTGGGATATGTTTTTGTTGCCTCTTCATTTGCTTTCAAGAATGGAGACAGTTGTTGGTGTGTGTCCAATCAGACCATTGCTTGAAAATTCATCCCGCCTCCCTATGTTATCCCTAGCATCTTGCAACTCTTCCAGAAGCTGTAACAACCTTAGCACAACCAGAAAAATTTACCTGCTAGCATCAAATTCTATTTTCTCCTTTGGCATTTGCAATTATGGTGAACTTCATTGTGATTCAATGTTGGAGCTAAACATTCTGGCTCCACATCTCACTACACTTGTGTGATCATGGTTGTCCCGACCATTTTGATCCATCTTACTATGAACCATTCTATAAGAATTGTATAACATTGACGTCAGTTGATACATCTTGTCCTACTTCCAGAGAAGGTGCTGAATTTGGGTGGTATCCTTCAATAATGGGCAATCCTCACATCGGGTGCAAGTTGGTTTCAATTATTGCTGTTTAATTCTGAATTTGGATCTCTCTCACACATTTGGAGCACATATTAATTGCTTGCCACACAATTGTAGATCAGTCACCATGGATGATGATGCATAGCCAGCGGCAATGCAGTTCTGATAGATGGGTCCATTTTGTGGTTGTGGTATAGACCATTGAACAAAGCTATGTTCCAATACAATTGCTGATTGATGTTTCCAAAATCTGATATTTTGCATATATATACAAACAATTTTGAACTTTGAATCCCACAATTGGTGGTGCTTCAGCTAGAAGGTAGAATTGTCAGATTTCAACACATCTGACAGAACCACATGCACCTAGAGTTGGGATTTGAAATGAACTGGGAATGTAGAAGGAATTATAGGGACTGAGGAAATCTCTATGCTGTCTTAGACAAGGCCTTCTATGCAGCAAACTGGACATGCACTAGCCTTGGTTCCTTGCTTCCTGGAGATCTATTTTGTGTGACTGATCTCTCAACTGTGGCTGTAGGTCTGTGTGATTCAACTTGCCTGTTAGCTGAGGCCTTCAATACTGTCCCATGTCTTCACACCCAGCCAGGCTCTTTGATGTTGGGACCAAATTTTGCATTTTGCTGAGGAGGTGTCTGTGCATGACTCTGAAAAGGGCCACTTACAAAAACAAGAAGTCCTATGTTTTTAAGGTTCTGTGTCTCCTATGACTTGCATCTTGAGGAAATTGATCATGGAATTGAATCATCTGTTGAGGAACACTCCATCCACAGCAGTCTAAAGATGTTCAGTGATTGGAAAAATTATTGCAGGTCAATTTGGATTGGATTGATTCCCTTTGAGTGTAAGGTTTCAGCAGCTGAAAAAATTGTTCCTGTATTCATGAGTTCATGCATTAAAATCCTTGACATAAACCCTAAACCCTTGCATATATAAAGAAATGTGCTAGCACGTACCATCAGTATCACATCGTTGCTGCCTTCTAACACATGGCAGCACTCCCACCTTACGCTTGAAGACAAAATGTCAGCTGCTCTCCAGTGGAAACTAACTACCTTCATAAGGAGCAGACGTTTCAATCCTACCTTCTTTTCTCAAAAACTACAAGAACCCCAGGATTACAAACTTCTGATAATGGACCGGGTTTAGGGTTTAGGATAATCCTGGGCAAAGCTGGATTGATTACACAGGCAATGAGAACCTTGGGACACTCCTCTGCAGACGAATATAAATTGCCTCTTTGAGCTTGTGACTACTACTACATACCAGTGTGTAAGGTGCTGCACTAGGCATGCTCTCTAACCCTAATTCATGAGCACTAGGTTTTACAGAGTAATGTGTAAATTTCTCACAGTTTTCAGAGAATTGAAAGAGCTTGCTGCAAAACTGGTGAGACAAATAAGTAGGAAAATGAGAACTCCCCATGTGCAGAAGTTCCTAGATTTGTTGTAGAACTTCAACATCATGTGCTAGAGTATGCATCCATCCCCTTGAGTATAACATTGTGGAGTTCTTTGTATGATTGTTTGCTCATTAGATCATCTTCCTCTGACCTTCAAGTCTACCTCCAAGAGATGAATGAACTCTGACCTTCAAGACCACAGTTGCTGGCGGTGTGGATTGCAGTGCTTAGGGTTTAGGTAGGCTCCACAAGTCTAGTGAGTCTCGTGATCGTTTCGCTCCTTCCTCAATCCTGTCACGGCAACCAAATCCCCATGCATGGATGATGTCAAGTATGATATCAAAAGAGAAGAAGAAGAAGAAGAAGAACATGGGTTGTTGAAATTTGTGGAGACAGTCAGACAATGCTCTAGGAAGAAGCGGCGGGCATTGTCCTTGATGTCCATGAGGAGCTGATATTTTTTCTGTCGTTTTTGGCAATCGGAGAAGCACTGCAAGAGAGTTTGAGGACAAAGTGTTTACGTAAACGTGAGAAACGCAAATTGCTCTGTGGTCCAATCGCGGTGACGTTCTCCCACCACCCTCTAGCAGCTAGCTAACCATAGGGCACTGCGGGCGGGCCCCGGCGTTGGCTTGTACCAACCCACTGCAGTAGCAACAAAAACGGACTCTGATTTTTTCCAAGGCATCTTGAAGTGATCGAGTCTGCAAAGCAAAGTGCAACTAGAATTAGTCTGATCATCGGCCACTGCTGCCGGGACCCACTTGGAAAAATGTGTGATCAGTAGCAGGAGAAGCCAAGCATTGGATACAAGAAAGATTCCGTCTCATCCCTCTTCCCGTCCTTACATGAAGCCGGCCCAACATAATAAAACCCGATCGCTTCTTCATTGCAATACCATTGCACTGCAACATTTGTAACCGCCATCCCACTTCTCTCTCCACTCCTCCACTGCACTCCGTCGCTTGCACAGTGCCTTTGTTTTTTCTTGAGTCTCGAAGTCCTCCTCCTCCTCCTCATCATCATCATCAGCCACCATGTCGTGCGGTAACTGCAATTGCTGTGCCAAGTGCGGGTGCAAGGCCACCTGCACGTGAGTACTAGTTCTAATTCTATACCCTCCTCAAGACTCATCATTCATGTCCTCTGCACTGCAGTACATACTGTCAATTCTTTGCTTCTTGTTGCTTTGTGATGCTTGTTGCTTCATGCAATTCATTTGAGAATTGGAAATTCGCACTAGTTAGTGTCCAGATGTTTGTTGGTTTGTTCATGGCAACGATCAAGAGTACTTGATCTCGAATACTTGTTCTTAAGTAGTGCTGGCTTGTGGAGTGTCCAATATGAAAGAAACAATTGCCTCAAGTTGGGTGTATAGATCTCGATTCTTGCGCATGAATGTCAAGGTTCACTCTTGCACGGGATGCTACTCCGACAAGGTCTGCCCTCATGTGTACTCAAATGAGGACTAATACGTGATTCTTTTCTTTGTGCAGATGCGAGAATTCGTTTTCTGAGGCTGGCTCCCCTGACATGAGGTATAGTCTCCGCTCATGCATCCTGCTCTTCATGGGGTCCCTGTCTTGCTGCTTCTAGACCAAATCCTGTTTTCTATCATCATGTGTGGGGGTAATTCATTGTGTCTGTCTGCTTGCCCCAAACTCAATCCACACAACAGCAATCAGTTGAAGCACTTGATCTGAACTTAGTCCTCACATTCGAGTGGGATCATGGATTGGGTCATCGTGTTTCTCTGCATGTGTAAATTCTCTGGGGGACGTTCAGGAATGAGATGTATATGCAAATGGGTTTTTTTGTACCTGCATATTCTATAGGGGAGGCATCCGATCTGACAGCCAAACCATCCGATGTTGATGGTTTTCTGGAAGTGATTCAGTGCTGATAATAGATCCTGATCTGCAGAACTTAGAAATCATCTGGGATCTTTTTGGTAGTTGTTAGCTGGTCATCAGGCACATGTATCTTTTTCATTAGCAAATTTGTGGCACACGAAATCATGCACACATAATACGATATTAAACCAAACCTGACATGTCGAGTGCAATTCTTTGTGCAGCTTCACCGTGGCCGGCGAGACCGGGAAATGCGGCAACTGCTCATGCCCGGCGGGCACCTGTGCCAAGGGAAACAACGAGAATATGACTGCCTCCGGGTCAGACGACACTGGAAAGTGCGGCAATTGCAACTGCCCACCAGGCACATGCGCCAACAACAAGGATTGAAAGCAGTTCAGAGCTGGATTCTATAATATCTTCATCAGCAACAACAACAACAACAACAGAATCAGAGATTGGTTACAATATCAGTAATGGATCTTGAAAACAATAATTAATCGTGATGGGTAGGATTAATAAAGCAGCTTCTTATTACTCCCTGGATTATATCCAATCACTCCAGGGAAATCCTTAGGAGCTAATTCCGAGCTAGTAGTTTATGTCTAGCAGTTCTTTCTTTGTCTGGAGTGAAGAAGCCAAGGGCTTTACATGTGAGACCGAATGATTTGGTTCTAGATGATGTATGTGTTGTAGATGGTGATGCAATACTCTACATTATATATGATCTGCTGAATTGTCTGGACCACCACCTCGCATTAAGTTTGTACTCTTGTAAGTTGTGTGTGTGTGTGTGTGTGAGAGAGAGAGAGAGAGAGAGAGAGAGAGTTCATGTACGTTTTGCCCATGAGCCTCGAGATTCTGCAACTCTCTTGAGCAATGAGCTAAAGCATAAGGTGCCCATGAGCCTCGAGATTCTGCAACTCTCTTGAGCAATGAGCTAAAGCATAAGGTTGACTCTTGGCAATAAAATAATCATTTTGTTGTGTAACCCAATATTCATTCTGGATACCATTTCCATCATCTCCTGTAATTTGGTTCTGGCATCTAGATATCTGGGCTAGTCATTGCAGCTTTGGGTTTCCACAGAAACTAGAATCATGTGAATCTTGCCTAGGCACCAAGCACCAGTACATTTTTTGGCAACTTTGCACAGTTTGGGGAAATCCTCTTGCACCTGGAACCTTTTTTGCCTTGAATTTTCTTCTTGGCAACTAACTGCATATGTCATTTTGAGAAAAAAAAGAAGAGTTGTCATGCATGTTGAATGGCCAACAAATTCATCATGATTCTTTTTTGTTTTAAATTTTTTCCCACTTCTGCACAGAAATTTCTCCATCAAGATTCTAAATTCAATATGATATTACTATTCTCAAATTGTGTGGACTTGAGTGTTCACCTAATTCAAAGGTTTTTTTCTTCTTACTGTTTATCTGCACTTTTGGTTGCTTTCTAGCTAGCCTAGTCCTTGGGCATCTCACTCCCCATCCTAGCCCTAATATTATGGGCTAGTGTGACCCAGCACGCATGAACACATCACCCTCATTTTCTCGTCTTGAGGCCATGCAATTGGATAAACCCCAATTTTAGAACTCCGAGCTCACTTTAGAACCTTCAGCTACAGGGAAAGTTAGCTGGGTCCGAACAAGAACCCAATGAAAAATAGTGTCCTGTCCACACACCATCCATGCAGCCATCCATCCATGGTGGTGTGGTAGTGGGCGCTGGTTCACTCTGGCCAATATTATGCTCATATCTCTTTTGCCCGGCCATCAATCATCCCTTTTCTTGTTGACTCCTCTGAACCGTGAAGTGGCCATAAGACAAGTGGGGGAAAATGATCCTTAGAAAACAAACAAGTGCCTTTTCTTGTTGCCTCCTCCAAAGGGCGAAGTGGCCATAAGACAAGTGGGGAAAAGTGAGCCTTGGAAAACAAAGGATTGAACCAGGGCGTGTACAATATATTCTATTCAGATCTAAGCTTTTTCTTGAGGGGTTGGTTGAAGTTCACAAGTAAAATATATTCTATTCAGATCTAAGCTTTTTCTTGAGGGGTTGGTTGAAGTTCACAAGTACAATATATTCTATTCAGATCTAAGCTTTTTCTTGAGGGGTTGGTTGAAGTTCACAAGTGCGGGAGGAGTTCAAAGTATCTAATACCCTACAACATATATTCTATTCAGATTTCAGCTTTTTCTTGAGGGGTTGGTTGAAGTTCACAAGTGCTGGAGGAGTTCAAAGTATCTAATACCCTACAACATATATTCTATTCAGATTTCAGCTTTTTCATTTTTGGTTTTAGGTTACGTACCTAGTCTACTCAGATTACGTACCTACAACATAGGCCCCCACTATGATATATATATTTCAATCAGATTCTCAATCCCTTGAATTGAATGAAGTTTAGCCCTAGACCATTCCTTTTCTTCTTGTCCTCTTCAGCCTTTGCCATTCCTTTTTCCTTCTTCCTCTTCTTCACATACTACCAAACAAGATTTTTATTATTATTATTATTATTATTTTGTGACAATTCATTAAAAAAAAGTTTCTATCGATACAGTGGAAAACTGGTGAAAAAAAACTTGCCCCAATACAAAAAAAAAAAAGTGTGTTCATATACATGGCAATATTTCTTTCTCTCTCCTTTTTTTTTCCTTTTCTTTTGGGTCTCTAAAATTTGTAAAATTACACTAGAAAGAAAACACTCAAAAGTACCTGCAAATACAAATTAAAAATTAGGTCAGTCTTTTAGGCCGTATTGTAAGGCCCCTAGACGAGAACATTACTAGAGTAAAGGCGAGGCTACACAAGGCAATAGCCAAGCATGGATTTGCTTCTTGTAATGTAAGGACTTTACTCGTGGTCGTAACAAAAGAGACCAATGGATGAGATCAAACAAGACGGATGTAAAACGAGTGGCTGAGATAAACTTTTATGGCTTTACGAGCCCACTTGGAAAATAGCGGTGACTTTATGAAGCATACGAACCTTCCTTGAATTGGAATATACCATTGCTATTGTGGAGGAGGTAAATTACATGACACAATTGCCTTAAGTGAACCAGCACCTACCTGCACGGGTTTGCCTTGGGTGAACTAGCAACCACATTATACCGTGATAAAAACTAGTGTTGGGTGAGTTACTCAGTTTGACAGGTTAAAATTGCACTACATTATACCATGACAAAAACTAGTGTTGGGCAAGTACTTGGTTTGACAGGTTAAAATTGCAAGTTCAGGTTTATAGCCACTCATGCTTGGGCCCCCATTTTGTTTTTGTCATTTTATGTGTTTTCTTCCCTTTGTGCTTTCTTGTTGTCTTCATGCCATTGCTTCTTGTCTTTGGACTATGCCACCATATCAAACCCTAATGTGATTAAAAATTCACAATTTGTGTTGTGTAACTTAACATAGTTCCAAGAGGAATTTATTGTCTTGAATTGGGAATTTTGAGAAATTATCAAGGTCTACTTAACAAGTCAAAAGTATACCTTTATAATTTCTTAATGGTTATGCCAGAATCCTACAAAAAATTATAGATTAAATATTTGGTATCAAAGTGTTGAACCTGCTAGGCTACTACTAGGCTATGTACCATATATCAAGCAAAAGGGGAGGAGGGGATTCCAGATGGTTGACAACACAGAAAGTGAACACCAAACATGTGGGAACAAGCATGTTTCCTTTGGATGCTTTGGATGAAGTTCAGTCGAGGTTTTGCTTTCTTTTTGTAAAAGGGAACCAAAATCACATACAACCCCTTTGCCAGTTGTTTGTCGAATTGAATTTCACATGGGCTTTTCTCCCCTTTTGACCCAACATGAGACTACAATGCAGTTGTCTGATCAAGTGGGTTCCCAAGAGTTGAAGGTAAAGTTAAGAAGTTTGAAAGAGTCTAAACGAGTCTTTGGTTTTGGGGTAGGGAATGCTTCTGCTCAAATATGATCTTAAATGGATGAACCAACGGGTAATGTTCATCTATGTTGTCAAATCATGTTCTTTATCTTACTTGTTCAAAGACTTATGAATGAGTTCATGACAAGTTCCCACTAATTGTAGACGGATATTTAGTGATACCCTGTTTTTTTTAATCAAGTCTTCACATGCTCCCAAATGCACAACTAAATATAGATATTTCTTAGGCAAGAGGTGGACTCCTCCAAGCTACTAAGTTTAGATGGAAAGGATAACTAGCATGTTGAGCTATCTCTAGGAGCCTTGAAAGTTCAACAAATATTTTGATGATAATCTAATCAAAATTATCGACCCATCACATTCTTCGAATCAATGGAGGTTTGGATGCACTTCAAAGGAATGCCACCAACAAATATAGGGCAAAATGAATGTGCCTCACTAAAGCATACATTAGCCTTAGAAATCAATATGAGAAGAATGGTGAAATTTTAGCACGCTTGTTGGTATATTAAAATAATAAATACACTTGCCCACCACCAATGGTGCTCACAACAATATCTTGGCTTGTGATAGAAATTTAAAAGTTTCAGACTATTTACCTTCAAGTTGATTCATTTCAAAACATTTTTTGATTCTTTTGCTTTTACAATATGTCAAAGTCAGTTGAACACTCATGGCCACACGTGATACAACTATCTACCATTTTTGTTTCTTTTGTTTGGGACGGAATGCAAGCAAAGTTCCTTTTTGCATGTGTCCCCTAACAAAATGGTTTTTTTTTTTTGGTTTTTTGGCACCAGGGAAGACAAGTTTCATTGTGAAAAGAGAATCCCCAAAAAATTAAAGGACAAAGAAAGGGAAGAAAATAAATGCAAATCAAAGGAAATGTGACACAAAAAAAAGTAGCCATCACAATGAATGGTCGGAAAATGAAATAGTGTGTCAAAAGAGAGGTGTGGAATACTTTTGCATGTCACATAATCTTCAACAAAGGAGACTAAGGGGAAGAGAGCTAAGGGTGTTCCTAAGTTGAGAGTAGGTAGTCAAGTTTCACTTCCTCCTTTCTCTTCAAGTTTGTGATGTGCATATTTATTTTCAGTGTTATGTTGGGATGTAGTTTTGCTTGTATCCTCATCTCAAATATATATCCACATGGAAATGGGGTTATCCAACACCCACCCAACTCCATAAATATTATTTTTATTTTTATGTTCAACATCAAAACTTTGTCAACCCGCCTTATGACAAGGCATTTTGAGAAGGTACAAAACGACAAGTAGAAAAGAAAATTAAAATTTCTTATGACAAGAAAGCTAGGTAAGCTAAGAATTTTTTAATATGTAAAAATAATGACTGAATGGATGCCAAACCAATTTGTGCTTTTATTTTCTTGAATACGCGACAAAACACAAGTTCCAATGTTAACATTTAAAATACTAATAAGTCCCCACCAACTTAAATCTTTGGAATCCAACCATAGTGAAGAACCAATCATCTTCAATGCCAAAGTCTTAAATGATTAAAAAAAAAATTAGAATATATATTGAGTGTTTTTTTTTTTCTTGAGTTGGTTTCATGTGATTGACCACTTCAACCTTATTTTAATTTCATTTTAGTGGTCCTTTGATGGGATATGAAGTTTTCAGCATCCATCTTTAGTGAAAAAAACTACTTGCAATGTCAAGGTTAACCATAATAACAAACCAAACCCACCTAAAGGGAGCATCAATTGTAAGAAAGAGCATTTTTACATGATTGCTATTTGCCAATTATTCTGATATTATCCACAAGGCAGGCAGCCTTTCACATGCTCCAATAGCCATCCCTTCACATTAAGTGCATTGGCAAGCATAATATATATATGTGTGTGTGCATTGTATTCAAAAAATTGCAAATGTCCAACAAAGACAAGAAGATTGATCAACTGCTTGTGTCTAGGAAAATGGGTCTAATCCTGATGTTGAGAAACGTAACCTGTAGCAGCTTTCAAGTTATTATGTGTATATATATATGGTTTATGCAACAAATGTCTTATGAAAAGTGTTGTAAGCACTAATCTCTTAAAATTTTATCAAGAGCTGGAAAGAAGGAAGTGATGAGTTGGATAGTAAAAAAATGATAGGGAAACCCAATGCAAATGGTCTCACTTTGTAAATTTGCCCAATGTTACATGTGTGCATAAGTTAAGTTGGGAGGCTTTTGTACCCACTTTTTTGCAGATTTTCAGTGTGGGTTCAATTGGAGCCTTAAGTGGCAGGCCAAATTGAAAGGACATGTTTGTTGGTTTTCAGTTGGAATCTTCACACCAAGAGCAAACCTGATGTTGTCTTCTTCTACCACTGAAGGTCGGTTGGCTTTAAAAGTTGATTTCAACAAAACAAAAAGAGATCGTACTAGATTTGTAAAAGTATGTGTAAAATATCTTCTTGAAGCTCATTTGCAACTTTTGACTATAATATTTACATGTGTCTAAAGTGCCTTACCTTACACAAACAAAGTTCATGTGCATAGCTATGAACACAACAACAACAATGTCATCAAGTGCGTCACCACCATCATGGTGAATAATTCTGTCAATGATTTCCACGGCCTTCTCCTTTTCTAGTCATTTTAAAACTCAGGACTTTCACGAGGCTAACAACATCCAACTTCCAACACCAATGACAAAATGCTTCAAATAGACTTTGTTTGCGTTTCTAACATGTTCCTCCATCACCCTTGCTTGTTGCATCATGAGTATTGACTTTGGAAAAACAAGTTGAAAGCATTGGACCCATCACAATTGGAAAGATGATTTATTGATTGGTTACTAACACATTGGCTATTCAGTTCAAAAATACATTTACAAAATATTTTAATCCACACCAATTTGGGGTGGCAACATCAAGGGGTGTAAAACAGTGGTTCATGGGTTAAAGCTATGTTAGATCTACATTTGGAGTGGGTGGTATTACAAGTGGTTGTTTGAAACATGTTTAATTCGATATTTTGAACAACTATTTTTCAAGAGTTGTGATTTCATATCAACACCTTGAATTAGTTTTTCCCATTTGTTCGTCGGTTTTACACACATCCATGTCAACTATATTTCTCGAAAGATTCTATACATGGGGACCTCCCAATCATTTCATCCAAATATAATACACGATAGGGGGATCCTTTGGGACAAGTCCTACCTTATTTAAAATTTAGTGGTGTAATCCTATCTTCAAATGTAATCTTCTTTGATGGACTGATTACACGAACTAGAATCTACTTCACTTCTACCCACTACACCAAAACATGGTTTTTATGACATGTTATTTTTTACTATAGTTGAATTAGACTCATCGTTTATGCCATGTTTAATCTTTTTTTAGTCATGGATGCCATGTTTTGGTGTAGTGAACACACGCTCCTTTGGATGTTGTGTGAGCATGTTTTTGTTCATGTGTAGGTCCAATAGTAAGGGTTTAGTTATTAGCTTGTCTTAGCACCCCTTCATTTTGTTTGTCCTCAACCCATTTCTTTATAACATTACGTATTCGTTTCAATATACCACATCCTATGGTTGCACATCTTTTATGATGTCAATGTGGCCATACCATCCATGATTTGGGTATCCATTTGCTATGCTACCCATGTGAGAATGATGTATTGTAATCCATGATACGCTTCAAGATACTGTTGCAACTATCATGTTGGAAAATGTAGCTCACATACAAAAAGAGGTTCCCACCTTTTCCCTTGCCATACACAAGAACAAGTGGATATTGTCATCACTAACGATGGTTTTTAAACCTTGGTGGACATTGTCATTGCTGATTCAACTCGTACAAATTTGGTGCAATGTGTTTCGATGACAACAACACATGCAACAACAATTGTCATTCAAAACAAGGCACAATCTTACATAGAATGAACATTAGAAGATGATTTCATTCCCCTTGTCGTAGAGACCTATGGTAATCTCCATGCTCATTTTGATTCCTTTTTTATTTCTTATGTACATGTCAATATAGCTCGCCATCAACAAACCTCCTTGGTACCTTTGATGTTTATATCTTATTATAAGCAATGAATGTCAATAACCCTCCAACATGCGCAAGCCATTGTAATGTTTTTGTGAGTTGCCACACTTAGTCATAATTCTTCATCTCTTCCACACAAACTAGTTAATGCACCTCCATCACTAGCTAAATTGTGGTAGAGGATGCCCTTTCAACATTAGGTCTTCTACTTCATTATTAATGTTTGATTGTTTTGGTTTTCTTTTCATGTGTTTACATTTGTTTCGACATGCCTATACTTTTTATGGATGGGTTTCCATTCTTGCTTATATATATATAGGGTTCTCCCTCTTTTTGACAATCTTATACATTTTAGTTTCTTTGGACTATTACTTAAATCTATGTTTTTGAGCTCCAAAAAATGTGTGCAAAATAAATGAGATGTGAAATTTTCATATATAAATGTCTACCATCATCAATCCTTAAGGAACATCACAAACCACTGTGTAAAGAAAAGGTGTTTTGTAACTAGCCTTGCAACTCAATTTTTGAATTGTAGTAAACATTATCAACTCATTGTATTTATACGCTGTGAATGCTAACGAACAAGTTGCATGAATTGCAAAGTTACAACTCACCATATATATAGTGCAACTCATTGCAACTCAATTACAATTTAATCCAAACAACTCATTTTCAACTACTATGTAACTCCATTATAACTGCACACATGATGTCATGTTAGTGTCATTAATTATCATCCATCCATTAAAATTTGAGATGTGGCATTATGAAGATTTTTTGACATAATTTTTTTTTCGAAATATTGATCTCCGTCGTCCATTATAATTGTTAATGATGGTTTGAGATTGTGACATGTGGCACATTCAAAAATTGCCACATGGCATATTAATTGTATTTTGGAAATAATAATAAAATTTATTTTATGTTAATAGTTAGGTAGGTTGTACATAACCATAGGTTGGTAGGTCTTAAAACCTTCATACCTACATATTTACTTAAGACCTACTACCTACTTACATAGGTAGGTAGAAAAGTAGGACCTACTTACTTAGGTAGGTAAATAGGTAGGAAAGCACAATATTAAATGCATTAAAGAATAGCCATGAAATTTTATTTTTTATGTTATGTTTTGCCTTTAAGTTAAATTTTTTTAAACTCATCCCAAAATGACACATGTATTTTAATATGAAAACATAAGAGAACAAACCTTCTTTATATAATTTGTAACATGGGATTCGAAAACAAAGCATATGGGTTACATCTTTTTGTTGTTCATTAGTTGCAATTATAACACTTAAGCATTCAAGGCAAGCTAGATCCAAGGGGAAGGCTCCATTGTTTTTTGTGTCTAAAAAAAACTTGAACCCCTCTTATTGATGCATCTGGTGCATTAAAAGTTGTCAAAAACATAATAGAGTTGAGAAAGTTATGGCCCCTCAAAGTATAGGGGGTGAAGAACTCAAAAAAACAAGTCACCAAATGCAAAAAAACCAATTCCCAAACACTAACAAAATTCCTTGTATGTTTTTCTATTACTATTAAAGTTCAAAGATGATTTGTAGACCTTCAAGTGGTGTTCCCATAGCACTTTAAATTGTTTAAAATGAATAAAAAATAAGAAAGTAATGAAGTTTGAAACTAGGAGGGGTCCAAAGAAGAAAAAAAGGGGAAAAAATGTGTTTTGTAAGTTGGAAAGCTTGTTTCTCTTTTTGTTATTTTTTCATTACTCATTTTCCTTTGCACTCTCCAAAAATGATTTCTAGAACTTAAGGTAGCATTCCTATAACATTATAAATCACTCAAAATGAAACACATATGATGAAAATATAAATAACTAATGAATATGTAACCTTATTAAGTTATAAATACTTGCATTATAGTCACAACATAGTTGAACAATAATACTTTAGAAGTGGCACACTAATGGCCATACTAATTGTAGCAATGGGAATCATAATCAAAAACTAGTTGCAAATATATCCCATAATGGGTGGTGAAAATGTGGACATGTGGCATGATTACATGTATGTACATTGTACACTAATTGCAACATAATTGTTACTTTAATGACACATTTATAATAGTTTTAAAGTAGTTGCCACATGCAACTACAATGCAATTTTTGAAAAAGTCAAACATGGTTGACTGCATATATATGTACAATGTGTAAAAATTACCATATAGAAAACCCATTTTCAACTCATTTGCAACCATACAACTAATTAATTTTCTGATGTGACAATTTGTATATTAATACACCATATTTTTAAGGGGATAGTTGCACCATAGTTACATTACCTAAGGGATAATTACATAATAGTTGTATATGAGTTTTTTTTTAGTTTTAGTTGCAAGGTAGTGTGGTTTCAGCGGATGCGATTTCTCATAGTGAGCATTCACAAGGGTTGCAAATTACAGTATTTTTTAAAATGGGACAATTGCTAATTACACACTAAAAGGAAAGACGTGTTTGTTTATAATTGGCCCCAAAGATTTGGAAGCTTTTAGGTTTGCACAAATGTTGTGTAAGGGTGCAATCACAGTCTAATCAACCAAAAAGGGCGTTAGATTACAAAAACAAATAATCAAAAATGGATAAATATTTATGTTTTGCCATTTAAAGCCATGAAAATCATGGCAAGTTATTACTTTTTCATTGATATGAATGTCAAGGAATTCAAACAAAAAATCCATTTGATGAAATTTGAAGCTTAAGTTTTGATTTAGGACCTCTAAACATGAACAACAATGCATCGAATAGGAATCAATTTTGCAAAGGATTATCAAAAGGACTCATATAATAAAACACATTTGATGGGAAAAAAATAAAGAGGATATAGACCTATTAACCACATTAAAAAAACACTTAGACCCTAACATATGTCAAATTATAAAACTTTTAAAATTCAAAAAACTTTCTAAAATTGATCCAAAATTTTAAAACTTCAAATGTCCTTTGCCACACATGAATTGGGTAAAATGTACATGATGTGTTAAAAAAAGTTGTAGATTATTATACAAGAAAATATAGAAACCTAGAAAAATAAAAATTGGTTATGATTTGAAATTATTATCATTTTTAAAGACAAAACATTGAATTCACAAGGAATCAAGACCCTTTCAAAACTTCATATTTATTTTAAAATGATGAAAAAAATAATATGTCATGTATTTAGACAATTATAAGCATTTATTATAACAAGTTGCAAAAACAATTGTTCCAAAATTCATTCATATGGAAAAAAAAATTTGGGGAAAAGGACATGCAATCCTTTTTTACAATAATCATGTTAACTCATTGTATTTCATTTGCAATAGTATGTTTTTTCTATGTTGGACAGTTCTTTGGGGAAATAAAAATTCAGAATCAAAGAACCATTGATTCCAATTATTTTTAAAACTTTAAAAAACTAATGGTATTCTATCCAGTTCTTTGATTTTTTTATATTTTTAAGAACCATAGTTTATATGCCAAAACCAGTTCTTTGAAATTTTCAAGAACCAATAGGTAAGTGGGTATATACCTAGGTTGATAACTCATGGGTATCTATCATTCACTTTAAAAACTACCCCCAACACTAATTTTTTCCAATACCTCAAGTTGCACCTCCACATTAACATAAAATAATTCAAAAAATTTCACAAGAGATTTATTGGAGGTGTGAATGTTGTTGAATACTATAGTTTTTTGAAGATACCAAGCGGGTATATAGGCCAAAAGAATATATATCAATAATTGATGGTGTATGTTATGGGATATCTACCACATATTGAATAAATAGTATGTCCATGGGCATATCCAAGTAAAGAATTATGGATTAAAACACAAATAGTTTTCAAGTAGGATATATACCTAAACAATCCCAATTTTATATTCTAATTAGGTCATCCATAATTGCCCTAGGTGTAAACCAAGGGTTAGTTGGTACGCAATTTGGCAAGTTAGAATCACCAATTTGGGTTAGTAAAAACCAAATCAGAACTAGGTCTGATTTTTAGAACCAATTTTTAGACCTGAAATTGAACCAAAACCAAGATTTCGTTTTTTGAAAGACTAGATCTAGGATTTTTGAAACACAAAGGACTAGAAGCTGAGGTTAATTAGAGTTTAGCTAGAAGTTAACTGTTAATTCTTGTCGAGGTTACACAAAACCAAACCAAAACTTGGATTGATTTTTAAAACCACAACCAAGATTTTGTTTTTCTTAAGAACCAAACTAGTAATTAGATTCTAGGTTCCATTTCTTTTGCAAACTATAATTAGAACTATTTTTTTTTAAAAGAACTAAAACTGGAAGTTCCTCATAAATATCAAGAACTGTCCAACACTGATGTAAACACATTCGATAGGTGAATGAAAGATATAACCTGCTAAACATTAATTCACACAAAAGACAACTTCATTATAATTGAGTTCAATATCCTAGGGAACACAATGGATAATGGTTAATTCATGGGAGCTTGATTCCACACAAGATTATATAATGGTACCAGAATTGTAGCTAACACCTACCTTCCATCTGCTAAAGTAATGAGCATCACCCCTATTATCTTAAGGTTAATTGTAACAAAAAACTAGACTACATATTGTATCAACAATCTTACAATGTGCATAAGGGTAAGTTCATGGTAAGGTGGACCAAAAGTGGTAGGAATTTATGAATTTGAAAATCCATTTCCTTTTTTTTTTTTTTTGAACCCTAAATTGTTTCTTGTAATTAGGTAGAAATAATGCATTGATTCTAAGCGAATTTTTTTCATTAAAACTTTTATTCTTGTAGAGTTCATTAATTAAAACGTACTTGCAAATTTTCAAAATAAATCATGTTTTTTTCAAGATGAAATGGACTTTTGAGAAAATGTGCCTATTTTTCACCAAATAAAATTCCATGGATCATAAAATTCATTAGATATAAACCAAACCATTTCAAGCTTGATTTCATTATTACATTTAAAAATTAAAATCAATTCTTTAAATTTTTTTGAGGTCCATCATGGAACCAAACCAAAGTCGATTCACTTTATTGTTGTTAGCATTACATGCCTTGATTTTCAATTTCAAAAGTCCATAGCTCTTATAATTTTATATATTTTTCATACCAATCAATTTCATTACATAAATATTGAAGTCTATAATTTCAAAATGAGTCATGTTTAACAATTCCACAATGTACAAAACAATATAGTAATTAGAACCACATTTAGATAGTAGAAAAATGGACTATGTTATTCCAAAATTGGGCACCCTACCATGCATCCACCCATAATAACAAAATGATATAAAACCTTTGTTCCATACATAATGTTAAGGCAAATTATTTCAACAAACCTACACTTGTCATGGAACACATTTTAAACAAATCCCATTATTTCTTTATTTGTGTAATGATGGGTTGCTTATGCAATCCAATCAAGGTATTTTAAAACAAAATTAACTACACTCCAAAAAATACCAAAAGTCATGTTCAAATTCCAAATCCCTTTCATGAAAAAAATAAAAACCCATTTGAAATATTGATTCTTTCCAAAAGAATGATATATGATCATGGCCCGAGCCATGGTTACCTATTGTATACAATGCAAAACATTTTACACCAATCATGTCCTTATAGTGTAAATTCACAAATGAATATTTTAAAGTTTAACTACCTATCATTATATGTTGTCCCTATTGAATGTTGTTTGAAAATTAAAATTTAGCTGCATAATTGGGTTTCAAAATTAACTTGAAACTTGGAAATAAATGGGTTGAAATTTAAAACCCCAACAAGTTATAGCAGTAGATTTCAAAAGCCAAGCTCACTAGTTCTTTTACCAACTCCATGTTGACAAAAACCTCAAAATTTTAAAAATAGGCAAGCTAAAAGGGGCATGACCGTAACATAGGCGTTTGAATATTAAGACAATTCATGTAGAACTAAACGTGGTTGTTGGAGTGGATTTGTGCATCTAAGCATTTCACACAATGAGTGTTTTGAACAATATCTTGGCACCCTAGAAGCCAACTCCAACTAGGAGAAAGATCTTGACAAATGTGGATGACATATAATGATTTTTCATTGCTCCTCCCTCCATGTCGTGCAATTTGCACATCACATAATCACATTTAAGACATACATTATATTGAGATTCCATGCTATTGGTAGCAACTCTGAAATGGCATTTTTGTAAGTCAATCACAATGTAAAGTCACAAACATTAGTGATTTGGACACCAATTTGAAGAAATTGGTTGGCATTGACAATATGTGTATTCTATCCAAAGTTTAGTGTTGACATTTTGTGTGCACACCAAGGTTGGCTTGATATCTAGGTGGGTGGATAAAAGCTGTCAATTATGGATAAAAGGAATTAAACCAAAACCTTTATGCAAAGTGAAGAATTGTGTTCAAACTTGAAGTTGGGATCTAGCAAAAATTGAAAATCATCACTAGATTTGTAGTCTAAGAACCATCAGTTTTCAAATTAGAAATATTCGCCTCCACCTTGACACTCGTTGTAAAATATGGGTTTTGGTCATGTTTTAAATTTAAAACTTAAAACCATCATCTTCCCACTAAGCTTTCAACATAACATTTCAACTTTTCAATTTTCCACCCCTTGATTTTTCTTTCTATCCCTATTGACCTTTATACTTTCTTATCCCTCTCTTTTTTCTTCTCTTTTTTATTTCCCTAGTTTGTATTCAAGTTGATTTCAATTGTTGCTTGTGGTGATTTTTGGGCAAAACTTGGAGGTTCTTGTTTAATCATTCTAAGTTTTTGTTGATGATTCCCACAACCTATTAGCAAAGGTTTTAAATGTACTTGTTTGTTTTTTATGTACCTTATTTGCACTTCATGCTTATTGAAATTAATTTGAATTAGACACTTGAACAAAGGCATTGTTAGTTACAAAGGTTTTTGAGTGAAGGCTTGGAGGTTGTTGCTTGTTGTTCTAACCTTTTTGTTCAAGTTTTCATCCAATGTGCTTTGGAGGTACATAGTTGCACTTTCATGTATTTATGCTTTAGTTATTTGTTTTGAATAATAGTTTCAAAGGGTTTGCCGGATCAAAATATGTGGTACCCTTGAATGATGATTCTACTAATTATGAAAAAAAGTTGTTTTGAATGATGATGTTATAACTATCACTATTACATGAAATTAAGGTTTTTAAATTATTTTTAATTGACTTCAGTCATGTTTTTATATTAATAAACATTAAACAAAAATGGTTTGAGTTTTAATAGATTAATTGTCTTTGACACAAACTTGATTAAGTCCATGCTTATTAACATGATTAACTTCGTGCAAACAAAATATGAAAGCCACACCTGTCACTTTGGGTGATTATTTATTCTAAAATATTTTCAAAATATTCTCATTTGTAAGTTGAAAAAAATCATTTAAAAAAAAACTTGAAAAGGCATCACATTATATTATTATGTAAAGATATGTTTAAAAATTCTCCCCCAAAATATGTTATGTTTACAAAATCTCCCCAAAAATAAAAGTTTTTACAATGCTTAGAAACATAGGTTATAATCCTTCATGAATTCTTTAAAATATTTTATCCTCATGAAATTCATTCCAAATCATAGTACATTTTTCCATAATATATGGGCAACATATTTGGGCAAATAAATTAACCATTTTCAACATTAGAATACTTTTTGACCCAAAAAAGATGAAAAAAAATCAGCCATTACATGTGTTTTGGCTCCTATAGTTGTAATTACACCTAATTATTATTTGATGCAATCATTATTTTTTTGATGAATTTTTGCACTTGGTGACAAAAGAAGGTGCTTGTGATAAGTACAAAGATTGTTTTTGGGAAAAAGTGGTTTTTTATTACCACATTATGAGAAAAAAACTTTTTGAAATCACAATGTTTAAACTTTAAGTTTTAGCATGTCACTAAATTGTAACATGAAACCTAAATTTTTCTATTGAGTTCTCTTATGTGCAAATTTGGTTAACTACTCTTGTGGATGGTCACAAACCCACCCATTTCACAAATTTGATATGGTGAAGTTAATTTGTTTCAAATTATTATTAACTATTGATGGGTCTAATTATAACACATTAGACCCATGACTTGGAACTTTTTCACCTTCTTCAATCATACCATTCATAGGTCCTAAATGACATTGCCTTAAACCTACAATTTTAAGGTTCTTTTATCTTTTTCTTCAATTGATATGTAGGACAAATCATGAAACCTATGATTAATGTGTGTTTATTTATTTAAAAATATTAATTATCACCACATCATCATGACTATTTTTAATCCTTTACTATTCAATCACCACCTCACCTAATGATAGGAAATGTTATCACAAAATATACAAATGCAAATATATTTTGAATTCCACATGTCATTATGAATGTTGGGTGGGTGTCATGTCATTTTTAAAAAATAATTGTTGAATCTAATTTTCACAAAAGGCTTTCAAAGTATCTTGTTAATTCTTTCTTGGGAAAACCATTTAAAAATTCCAAGACAAGGGCAAGGTATCAATTTTTTTTTAAAAACTTATCAATTGGTTTTCAAATTGCCAATTTGATAAATTTTTTGATAATCATCAGTTGTTAAAAGCAATTTTCACAAGCCGGTTAAAAGTTTCTTTCATCATAGAATTCATTGTCATATTTATGTCATAATGGCCATGTAATGAATGGTGTGATGTAGTGATTTTTTGGGGCAATTGGGTGAAAATAAAATATTTTGTCACAAATTCTGGGTTTTTAGAAAACATTTCACTAAAAAGTGACTAAATTTATTTTTTTGAGGAAGGTGTCACCACATTTGTCTACTAGCTACATTTTTAAAAATTCCTTCAAATAAAATTTCCAACTAAATCAAAGTTTGTTTTAGGGATGTTCACCACCTTGGTTCAATTAAAAAATTGTGGGTGTATTATCTTGGTTCACTCTAGCTAAAATAAATGGGATTTAGGGGTTATTTACATTAAAGGGTTTGGGCCATGGTCTATAGAACCTCATGGTACCCTAGGTTTTGGATGGGACCATGGGAAAGCCCATGGACCATGGTTCAACTAAGGCCTTTGTTCATACTGTAAACCCAATTTGGACTAAAAGAAGGGACCATGTGCATTTTTTAAAAGTATTTTGTTTAAAAAAAAATTGGAAATGTGGCTACCCTAATGTTTTATTCATCTCTTCTTTTCTCTCCCATTCTAGGTTTCCTTTTTGGTTTCCATCTTTGACATTCTATCTTTTTTGTTTGTTTTTGTCCTCTTTTGCACCTTTCATAAACAATCACACATCATGGATGAAAGAAATAAATGAATATGTGTTATGATGTCAATTCAACAAGTGTTAAACATTCAAACCTTGGTTTTAGGCTATGAAGTCGAGAAGTATGCATTGTTTGTAGTCATGTGAATTCATGTAGAAGAAAAAATGAATTGCTTGGGATTTTGAAAGGCAACATGGATTTGCACAAAAAACATGTTTTTGTTTGGTTTTTACACAAAAAACATGTTCAAGCAAGGACTAGGGTTTTTCATAGTACATTTCAATACCTTTGTGAGAAATTGGGTCAACATTTGATAAAACAACATACATTTATGAAAAATTCAATTTCAATGAAAAATAGGTTCCATGTTTTTGTATGGGGAACTTCCAAAACTTCCCCCAATTATTGTTATTTTAATTTTTTGTAAATGACTTTTTTATGATTTTGTTTAGGCTTTAAGGGAACAATTTTGTTGGGAGGGGGCAAGGGGTGCCACCAAAAAGTCCATACCATTTTTCTTTCCAAAAAGAAGGGAAAAAATGATCCCATTTTATAGTGGGGTGCAATCTTTAACCAAGATCTTGTGGAATCAAATATTCTAAAATTTCAGCATGTATTTAGAATCCAAAAGCTACAAAAATCATTCTTAGATCACTAGAGTAGTCACTTATAACTTCAAATTGTTTTTGTACACCAACTTAAATTTCCAAAAACATTAACTTAAAGATTGGTAAACCATTGTAATACTTCTATATACCTTTGTAATTTACTTTTATAAACGAACTCACATTTTTTTGGAATTGTAAAATAAATGTTATATAGACCTTGAATAGATTGTTTCCAATGCTCCAAATTACCATTGCATATATAAACAAAGACTTCCAAGAACATTAAAATAGATTAACAAAATTTTTAATCCATTTCCAAAAGCCAAACTTGTTTTTGTAAACCTTTAAGGATTTCCACTTGGACATTAAATTATAAGGCCTACAAAATGAAATTAAAACCCCAAGCCATGGGTAGACCTTTAAAAAACAAATCTCAACAAAGTTGCAAAAAATGATTTTTACTGAAAAAAGTTCAATTGCACACATTCTACAATTAAACAAGCTTAAACTTTAGTAAAGATCTTACAAACAAATATTCTAAAATTTAAACTTTGAACTCAATGTCCAAAAGTTCCAAAAGTCATATGGGCATATTCACAATCAAGGTACCCAAAAGGACGGTTTAACAAAAAAAAAACTACAAAAGACCATTTCAAATTTTTATTACATTTACTATTTCATGATTATAATGCACTAATATATGACTACAATTAAAATGGGGTTCAACCACGCTGTAAGGAGCCACACTTGCCTGTTTTTTTCATTTTCTTAAAGAATTTTTTTAAATACATCTTTCAAAAAAAAATTTAAAAACTTAAATTATTTTGATACTATTATGTTAAGGTGTATATTTAAAAAATCCCAAAATATGTCATAAAAACATATTTTCAAATTGTGCTTTGAGTGTCAAAACTACTTTTAAACAATGGTTACAACTTTTTAAAAGTGTAAATTGCATATTCTTTATTCATTAGACTAATTCCAATTTTTTATGATATGTACATAATGTATTCAAAATAACATTTTATTAAAAATGTATATTTTATAATTTTATAATTTTTTCTACAATCCAAAATTCAAAAAATTAAAATAGTGGTTATAACTGCTAATGGTACATGTTAGTATGATTTCATCCAATGATGTCATGTTAATCTCATAAAAAAATCCAAGAATAGATTAGATATAATATAGATCTCCTTTTCAATCCTTTTAAATAATTTAAATCCTTGTATTAATTATAATTTTCATTTTAAAATAATCAAAAAGAATGTATTAAACAATGCAATTAACATCAAAAAAATTCATAGATAAGTAATGCTTGCATTTATGTTTTGCAATGTTCATATAATGCATTTGATTAAATAATATACGATATGAATACATTCACAGTTGGGGTACACAAAAGAAATGTTTAACCCTAAAATCACTTTTAAGACACAAGAAGAAATCTTATCCTTTTTCAGGTCCACATGTTTTGAATATTGTCCGATTTTATTACATTTCAATTACATTTAGCCATCTTAAGTTTGCAAATGCTTTGTTGCACTAATTAATGGTCAATGTTGTTCATAGTTGTTACAATTATTTTGTTGTTCATTTATGAATATAATTTGAACCCTATTTTATTTTTTAATAACTTTAAATTGTTAATGTGGAAATTGAAGTAACTTTTAACTTTATTTATACAATGCATTATAATGGATTAGTGATTTTTTTGACATCTCTTCAACTATCAACATGGTACGTGAGTTCAACCATCAACTTTTAACATGTTGAAACCACTACTAATGAATTACATTTTACACTTACCATAATCTATTAAAACACATGTAATAATTTAAAACCCCACATTTATATTATAATGAATTAGTGATTTCTTTCACATCTCTTCAATTATCAACATGTTTACATGAGTTAAAAATCATCCACTTTGACCTTATTAGAATCATTACTCAAATGTTGCATATTACACTTATTAGTATGCATTTGTGTGTTGCATATTACATTTATTAATATATATTGGAACACACATAACAATTTAATATTTCACATTTATATTTGAATTTTTTCACGTATCTTGAATTATCACCAATTGCACATGAATTGAATTATTCACTTTGAATGTGTTAAATCCATTATTCACAAAATGGTAGAAATCACCACACAAAACAAATTCAGTTACATCATTAATATTTATTTTAACATTTTCAAACAAATTGGATAAGTTTACAGTGATTTCAAATATTGAGCTTAAAAATTAATTATATTAATATTTTTCTTTTTCTTTCAAGTTTTTTATCTCAAAATTTTGGTAATTTTTCTTCTTCTTTACATTTTCCCTTGAATTTTCACTATTTTTTAAAAAACAATTCCGAACAAGAATTGCCAAGTTTAAAAAATTCAAAACAAAAAAAAAACACATTGGTTGGAGGGGAAGGGGTTTAATCCAACTCTTTAATGCAAAAATTTCAACAAATTATGTTACTTTTACTTCTACAAAGGAAACAAATATTATATATATATATATATATAATTAGTTAATTAATTTTTATTTTATTTATCCCTTCTATGACTAACTTTTCCAAAATATTCACAAATGGTCACTTTAAGTCCACCAACATCAAAACTTTAATGTTTAGAAGTCCCATTGAATTCAACATTATGATTCTAGAATCACCTTCCTTTCCACAAAATTCACAAAATCTTGGACCAAAAGTTCAATACAACACCTCTAAAATTCATATTAAGTCCATTAATAACAACAACATACATGTCTTAAATGTTTTTCTAAACATACCTTATGTGAACATACTAATATTAAACCCATCAATCCACTACAGTAATAATAATTGTGGCAGTAATCAAAACATTAGACCTTTGTTCCCTTATTAACAAAGTCCACCAAAAAGATGGCATTGAAATCAATAAGTTTTTGACATTCCATTGCTAAAGATGTGTTATGATGATGAAGACCTAAAACACGTGCATTATGTTTCAAACACAAACATTTTTCACTAAAGCTTACAATGTCTATTAATAAAACATGTTTAATGGCCAATTTTGTAAATGTACATGTATTTTTCACTACAACCAACATGTTGACAAACCGAGTAGGGTGAAAGCATGATAAAATAACCCAAAAATTAGCTCTATTATGCAGAAATTAAGGGTCTCCAAATAAAAAGTACAAGTAGATGAATTTGTGAAAATAATATCAATTTTTTTGGGTACATTCTTTCTTAACTAATGTTGGCATTGGTTTCAAAAGCAACATTTATATAATTGTGTTTTCAAATGCACTTGCAACTACTTGAATTGGACCTTTAATTTTTGGTAGTTTGAAAAATAGATTTCAAATACTTAAAAATATATGAATTTTTTTTTGCAAAATAATTTTTTATTTTACCACGGCCTTCAATATTGATGTGGTGAACATTCTAATATATATATATTTTTTCAATGGAATTTTTTTCATAAGTAAATTGATCCCTAACCCTCAAAAACTAACACAATTTTTCGGATACATTTCGGGTACTTTTCCAAGTCCAAATAGTATGGTACAAAGTTTTTTGAAAAGTAAAAGGGAGGATAGGGGGGCCAATGAGAAAATCTAGAGGTTCCATTTGATTTGAAATGGGAGAAGGGTCCAAATTCTTTAAAGAATACCAAAACATTGTCACAATGTCACCCTTTTCTGTAATCATTTACTAACGTAACCCTGGCCTTGGGCTCGCAACCAAGGCAAGGGCTTGCAAGGTTGCGGGCCAAGAGGGAAGTTCGGGAGTGAAGGAAAGCGTGAGGGAATGAACCCTCACACTCCCAAAGGAGCTTCCACTTTGGGAGTTGGAGTTTCGGTGAACTCTTGAATGTTTAAAGAGCAATTGCAAGGGTCAAAACCCAATGGCTCGAGGAGTTTTTTATACCATTGGAAAGCTATTGAAACGTAGATGTCTAAAATGGGTTCGTATGACCCATTTGGACATCTGAAACACAAGTTATGGCCAAAAGAAGGGCCGGGAGTCAAATTTTGCCAATTTAGGGACCCTAACCCTTAAACCTTTTTTACTAACATAGTAAGGAACATTGGATTGGCAAATAATGGACCATTTGACTAGTCAAATTATTTGAATAATTTAATCTACTAAAAAATGTTTCACTATGAACATCATTTTTGGATTCGTAAATAAGCATGGTAAATAGGCATGGATTCACAGATAGGCATAGTTCCCTTTCTCTACAACTCAATGGATTGAGCTTCTCTTTGTGATTATTGGTTATATTATCAATACATTTTTATTATTTTTATTTAATGTATCACCTAGCAATGGAATAATAAATTGTTGTGTTTTTGTGTTTGATGAGGTGTAATTTTGTTCATCATAAATAATTTTGTGTACAATGTTTTTCATAGTCATGATTAATGATCTTTGTTATTACACCTAAACCCTAATCCCTAGTGGCCATTAGGCATCTATTTTATCATTTCATGGCATTGACTCCAAATTTATTATGAATTTTCTTACTTTTGGGTTCTTTTGTGTTGGATGTGGCATATTTTAAAGCAATGTTTTGATAATTAAAAAATAATGTGTGGCATTAACGTGGTATTAAGGAATTTGTTTATTGTAGAATTTTGTGTGTATATTCTTAGATACTAACTATCAATTTTTTTTGGGACATTAACCCTAATCCCTGGTGGCCACTAGGCAAAGTTCATACCATCCACCAAGTTGGGTAAAATCCTAAATTAATTAAATATGTGTTTTGAATACCTTGATGTACCTCTAATACAAACATTTAAAATATATTTTATGTAGCATTAAGATCTAATTTGAGGTCTACAAATTCACACTTTATATGGATAGTGAATTGGTAATATTTTATTAATGACCAAAGGGTCCAACCACACTATTAGGAGCCACGTGTGCCCCTTTAGACCATTGTTTTTTTGAAGAATATTCTTTAAATCTTTTTAATACTTCTTTCAAAAAAAACATTTAAAATCTTTAAAGTTTTCTTAATACTATTATGTTAAGGTGTATATTAAAAAATCCCAACATATGTCATAAAAAAAAAATTCAAATTGTGCTTGTAATGTCAAAACTGCTTTTAGGTAGTTTTTAAATAGTGGTTACAAAGCCTTAAAAGTCCTTACATATTTTTCACTCATTAGATTGATTCCAAATTTTATGATATGTATATAATGTATTCACAATAACATTTATAAAAAACTTATTTTGCTTATTATTATTTATTCATTTTTACAATCTAAAGTTCAAATAATTAAGCAATGGTTATAATTGCTAATGGTACATGTTAGTATGACTACACCCCAAATAGTGGCACCATAATGGCCATCCAATTGTAAAATAATGCCAATGTTGTGGCCCCATAGTGGCACATATGTAATAACTAATGGCATCCAAGTGGCCACATAATGGCAGAATTGGGACACAATAGTGGGCAACTAATAATACAATATTAGCCACTTAGTGGTAACATAGTGGTCAACCAACTTCACGAAAAAACTTCATAATTGAAAACTAGTTACAAAACTTGTACCCCATGGATGATGGGAATGTGGACACATGGCATAATCGCATGTATGAAAGTACTACACTAATTGTAGAAAAATTGCTCAATGTGTAGCTAATTTTTATCAATCCTAATTTAGTTGCATGTTACAACTACAATGTAACTTTTCAAAAAATTAAATGTAGTTAACTACATGTGTAAATATAGTGCATATAAATTACTATATATGAAACACATTTAAAAGTATGGTGCAACTACCAAACAACTCTCTTATTTTTTGATGTGGAAAATTTATATATTAAATCACCGTATTTGTAAAGTGTAGTTGCATAGGAATTGCACTTTAAAAGATGTAGTTGCAACATAATTGTACTTGAGTGGTTTTTGAGCTCTAGCTGTAGGGTAATGTGACGCACTCCCAACTCCTCAAAGGGCTCAAATGTGAGCCCAAGTAGGAAAACAGCGAAAGAAGGAGGAGTCGGAGCATGCTCCCTAGCGCACAACACTTTGAGGGGTAGAGGGGCATGTTGGAGCTCCGGGATGGGACTAAGAAGAGTTGACAAGCTTCACTCATTCACACGGGCCTGCACACAACCCACACAAAGAGGTTAGTGCATAGTTGGAGCACCCTTGGTGCTAGGACGAGCCACGGGCAACACGGACACACAAGACTCACCACGGCCTAGACTTGGGGGAAACCACCACCTTCCCCCTTATAATATACTTTGCAGCTCTCCACAGAGGCTACATCCAAATGGCTCTTTTTCCCGGGACTCCGGAGTGGGAGTCCCGAAATCGCACCAAATGGGACTCCCGCGACTTTGGAGCCCCATAACTTTGCGATCAGACCTCGGATCGCGATGTGGTCCAAAGAAAAGTTGTAGATGTCGTCGAGAGCTTTCCAACAATATGTGGCACGCCCCCTGCAGCTACGTAAATCGGGTCAATTCTCGACTTTTTGTGGTCGGGAGTCAAACTGGCAGTTCGACTCCCGGCCCTTCTTTTGGCCATAACTTGTGTTTCAGATGTCCATTTTAGACATCTACGCTTCAAGAGCTTTTCCAACGATATAAAGAACGCCACAAGACATTGAGGTTTGACCCCTGCAATCGCTCCCTGAAGTTTCGAGAGTCCACCGGAACTCCATCTCCCAAAGTGGGAGTTGCCTTGGGAGTGTGAGGGTTCACTCCCTCATACTCCCTCACACTTTCTAACACTCCCGGGAGTATGTGATGTGACTCCCGAGCTTCTTCTTGCCTTAACTCCCGGGCTTCCTTGCAATGCCTTTGCCTTGACTCCCGGGCTTCCTTCCTCTTGGCCCACAACCTTGCAACCCCTTTGCCTTGGTCGCGAGCCCAAAGCTAGGGTTGCGACATAATGTGGTCTCTACAGACACGATTTTTGATAATGGTACATTCTAGAAGATAGGTGGGTGGATAGGTAAGTAAACAAGTAGGTAGGGAAGTAGGTGGGTGGGTAGATAATTAAATAGGTAGATAATAATTAATAGGTGGGTGGGCAGGTGGGTAGGTAAGTAGGTTGTAATAGGTAGGTAGGCAAATAAATTTGAAGGTTGGTAAATATTATGAAGGTTCTAGATAATTATAAGTAGCTAGGTTGTAGGCCTAAGGTGGTATGTAGGTAGTACCTAAAGGAAGTTACTTAGGTCAATATGAAGGTAGGTAGGTAGGTAGGTATAAGTAAATGGGTAAGGAGGAAGGTATCTAAAGGAGGTTATGTAAGTCAATATGTTAGTGCATGGTAAGGTGGACCACTTTTGGAGTACCTACTTATAGTAACTAGAGGAGGTTACCTAGGTCAATATGTAGGTCAACATGTTGTTCCAAAAGTGGTCCACCCTACCATGCATTGACCCCATCTTTTAATGTGTTGCTTCCATTTGAACTTAAACTAAAATCAAACATATAATATTCAAACAACATATTCTTTTCATATCATGCCATGGGGTTGGTAGTAGGTCATTCTTGGGGGAGCTTTCTATTAATGTAAATGTACACCAAATTTTCAACCCCCTTTGTTATCAATCAGTTTCACACTTTATTATAGACAAATGAATATGAACTTTAATTTCAATCACACGATGATGTGGAAGGGTGAAAGCACATTATGGTGACACCTTTTTGGGCATTATTAGGTTTAGTAATATAGTATAATATGTAGTATAATTGTTCCAAAAGTATGGTATATTTCATTTTTGGTATCAATTTTGGTTTCTGGGCCTTACAATTATTGTTTTTATGAAAATAATGTTATGTAATATTATTTTTAAAATAATAACAAATCTCATTATCTATATTGAAGGATCCATGGGTATATTTATAATATACAATGGTATAATAAAACCATTGTTTCGTTTTGACTACACTGACTTTAAGGCTTGATTAATCATAAAAATAATCAATTTTAATGAAATTTAAAATATGGCCCATCTAGCCATGCTTGTCATCTTCTATGTGAATGTGATTATTTGTCAAATTTTCAATTTACCACATATTTGTTGAAAAAAATAATTTTTTGAAATGAAAATTTTCAAATTAATCACATGGTATCCAAACATGGTTCAATATACATTCAACTTTCATAAAGATTAAAAATCATTTAAATTACTTTTGGAATATATTTTTGTTTTTTGAGTACACAAGTGCATTACATTTGTTTCCACAAACATATTCCAATTTCCCATTTCATAAAGTGAAATGAAATAATTTTTTTAAAAATATTTTTCCTAGGTTATATTTTAATATAATATGTAAAAAATTGTGAATTTTTTTCAAAATTTTGAGGTTTTGAAATCACTCAAACATGCACATCCTTGGAAAGTAGTACAATGTGACACCCCAAAAGGGGTCATTGTAACGTGTTTTCACTCAGAACAAACTTGCACCAAGATGCAATGGGTGATGGGTGAAACTTGCATCCACTAGTTCTAATAAGATCCCACCATTCATGTGAAGCAATTGAAGTCATTTGCTTGGGGGCTTCATGTTAAAAGAAAGGCCCTTGACTTTCAACAAAACGAATAAAACTTGGTCTTAGGCTTTCAAGCTATTAATGATTTTTTGAAACATGCAATTTTGCACTTCCTTCAAATCTACATCATCATGGAGGCAAGCTTCACCCAAATATAAATATAGATTGAAAAGGGACCATGCATAATGTAGGTTAATTACATATCAACATCCTCCATTGATGGTAAAATTGATTTAAAACTTCCATTATGCATGCAAGGTTTGATGGTAATGAACATCATTGATCTTATAATGATAATACATGTCATTTCAATGTCTTCATGACAAGTCATGCCCTCCCCATGATGGGTTATTTGCCATTGAATGCCTTCAATGCCATTAAGACTATTTCCACCATGCGCACAAAGTTGACACAAGTATCCCAAAACATGTCCTTCATTATGTAAGCTTGAACATGTTTGGCCTTAGTGAGGGACTCGTGACAATGGGTGCCACACCATGTGTTGACAAATTAAATTGTCCATTTTGGACTCATAACAATTTGCTCAATATCAATTCCCAACTTGAACAATTGTTCCATCATTAGAAAATTGATTACAAATCATGTTTCATTGGGGTTTTGAAACACTAAGTTGGTTTCATAATTATGAAAGATTGCTAATGGCACATGGTACATTGCCATATGAAAGAAACAATAGCTTTCATTTTTTCCACAATTCATTTTACCCATGTTTCTTTCCCCCAATCTTCTAATAGCAAATCCAAACAATGAGTAGCACAATGTGGAATGGTATGATGGGGGTTTATGATAGGTTCAAGATCAAAGGTTGTTTTCATAACTTCTACAAATACCAAGTGTTGCACAACATTGAAAGGGATGTTCATTTCATTAAAAAAAAATCTCCCACTACTTGTCAAACTCTTATTTTTTGGTTGAGTTCAAACCCTCCAAGGTGAAAACAAAATAAAAGGAACTAGGGGCACTAAGGTAAAATTCCGTTTTCAAGGCCTACATATGATACATGTCATTTTTGTGTTAGTTTATAATATAAAAGTTTGTATTTTGGATACCCAATTTAACACTACATGTTAGATATAAATGTGTTTTGACTACAAATTGATTTTATATCATATATATTATGCATTCGTGCCCTTTATCACATAGATATGAATAACTTTTGTTAAAGCCACATTTTTTAAATTCATGATTTTTAAGGTGAAAAACATGTTTGAACCAAATGTGGTCAAATTGGTTATAATTTTTTTTTATCAATTCAAGTCCTTTTGCATTTCTAATCATCAATGTTTAAATCCTCTTCAATTTTCAAAAGGAATGGTGCACATTTTGTTTTTTAAAAAATGTTTGAAAAAAATAAGGACTTTCCACTCTTGAGGTTTAAACGCTTTGAACATGCAAATTTTTTTAAAAATTTGTGTCAAGCTTTAACAAAGTAAACTTTGTAGTTAATGAAAAATATTCCAAAAAACTTTATGATAATCCAAACTATTATGCTTCCCTTATGATCTTTAAAACATACTCTTACATACTCTTATTCTTGGTCAACTCATGCATTTGGCCCCTGATTTAAAACAATATGTGGTTTCCACAGTATTTTCTAATAGCCAACCAACCCTTTTTCAAGATCCACCTTCTGATGTAGGTTCAATCACCATAGATCTTCACATGGCAATAATTTAGGTGCATGTGGGGAAAAACATAATGGAGGATGTTTTGTTCGATGGGGGTTTTGGGTGTCAACATTATCATTGAGGATTTGAGGAAAAATTTAAGATTACCTATCCCAAAACTTGCACCTTATACCTTTAGGATGGCAGACCAAACCCTAACCAAACTAATAGGACTCATATGAGATATGAAAATCCATGTACATGGTATATCGTATGTTGTCACCCTCATAGTGATGAAAAACAACATATTGGATGTTAGTTACTCCATGTTATTGGGTTGTCCTTAACTACAAAATGTTAAGCTTACGCATGTCTAGGGGAATAACCTCATCAGCATTGAAGGTAATGGCATTATACGTACCATAGTTGTAACAACACATTTGGATAGTAATACCAAATGTCCATAAGTCTTGTTCTGTTACGATTTTGTTAATGGAGTCATTGACAAAGAAGAAGATGTGTTGTTGGTGACATAACCAAATTTGTTCACAATCGGCACAATTACCTTACTAGGGTTGGAAATCTTGGCAATTGTGGTGGTTGATACAAAAATAGGTACCAAGGAACCAATTTTTTATTTCCCTCACACATTGAAAGAAATTTCAATAAACATTATGTTAGCACAAATCAAAGTGCATTACATGAAGATAACAAAGTGGAATCTACCAAAGGAGGTCCAAATTTACCCTTTTAATTTGGGTATTCATGAAGAACCCCAATTGGGGAAGTTGAACGCTAATTTGGACTCTTCTATGGTAAATGTAACAAAACAACTATTGAAAGACTACAATGATGTCTTTGCATGGATGTACAAGGATCTAAAAGGCATCCCATCTCATTTAATGCAACACCAAATTGAGCTGGATACTAACATTCTTGCATCACATCAAGCACAATATCAGATGAATCCAAATTATGTTGTAGTGGTGAAACATGATTTAGACAAGCTTCTAGTTGTAGGATTCATTGCTCTAATAAAAGAAACCACAAGTGGCTTTCTCGCATTGTGGTGGTAGCAAAAAGGAATGGGAAGCTCAAAATTTGCATGGATTTCAAGAAATTAAACGGTACCACAGAATAGGATCCCTATCCTTTACTTCTTATCACTACTACAAATCATGGTTTTCTAAACCGTTCAGATTGACTATAATGACCAACTTGATTAAAAACAATGTGCATTTTGACTAGAGGCCCACCACATGAATGACACATATAACTTTTGACTATTCATGTTGACTAAAGTGACCCAATTGACCATGTGTCAAATAAAACATCTAGTCAAGTTTGACTAAAATTGGTATAACCTTGGTCAAGATGGTTGCATGCCCTATCAAAATGCACATGGGGTTACTTACACTATAGTAATGTGGTGGACAATTTGTTAGGTTTTATTTGCCCAATATCATCATCATATAATACAAGTTGAAATCTAATTAAACATTATTTGGTTTACATGTGAGTGTGTTTAGTTGGTTTTTCCTTGCAAAACCTGTGTTTGCAAATTATTTGAATTTTCAATAGCAAAAACCACTAAATCAACATCTTTCACAGCTTAGGTTTGAAAAATGTGACATAAATTCCATTTTATTTAACTCAACATGGCCTTTCCAAGAATATCAATTAAGTATGCCCCAAATTCCAACATGACTTTTAGGTTTCATTTATTTTTTAAAATGAAAAAATGGTATCAATAATTAATAACTTACATAATGAATACAAGAAAAAAATGAAAATTTGGTAGCTCAAAATTTTGGTAGTGCAAAATTAACAATATTCAAGAATGGAACTACCATGCATTTTCAACCATCCATTGGAGCATTATGTTTTTTTGTCGAAAAATTTTCCAATGAAAAAGAACGCAAAAACGGTATCCAAGGATCGATACTGTGTTTCAACAACAACACATTTTTTGAATCCAACGAAAAGGTGCAACGTGTAAAGCAAATCAATATTTGAAAATCGATGCCATGTTTTGCAAACAATGTGTTTCTTTCTAGAATCAATTTGGTTGGCCCACTAAGTATAAATGTGGGACCCTCTCCCCCATTTCACCCTTTGCATTTTCTTTTTTTTCATTCTTCTCATGTCATTCGTAGAGTGTAAATTCGATAAATACACCAGGAAGATAATGTTCAAAAAAATGAGAAGAGGAGTCAGTAAAGAAGAGGTGGAAATGTTAAGATGATAGGAGAAATAGAGGCAAAGAAGAGCTATAGAATAAACAAAGGTAGAAGGTGGAATTGAAATGCAAATAAGATAAAAAAAAGAAAAAAAAAAAAGGATGGTAGTGAATTTGTTTGGCAGAAGTAGAATTTTATTTAGTCAAATGGACAAATTTTAATGTTGGGTAGTTAGCCAAGATGTAGTGTGGGCTTGTACAATCAAGCTTTTTGGTTTAACAACCTTGAAACTTTTTCCCATCCAACATTTGGTCAAGGAGTTTTTATATAGTCTATAATTCGGTTCAACGTAAAATAAATATAATCTATTGTGCAACAAATTTGCGTTTTCATTATCAAAGATCTCGTTGCCAAGATGTTGTGTTTGTCACAAACTGAAATCACAAAGCCACCTGTGATGAGGTATGCAAAAATGATGAACTTGTGCATCCAAATGGTGCCACTCAATGCGGTGGTGCAGAAAGAAGGTTGGAAAGTTTCCTAATTAAAGAGCAAATATGTTGTTCGACTTTCGATTTTGATTCAAGCAATCTAGCTCAAGGGGAGTTAGGGGACATACATCAACAAAAATTTCATGCTTCTAATAGCCCTTGCCAAACTTGGAAATTGATGAATTAAGCTCAAATTTATTTCAATAATTTGTACTTTAGGCTGCAAGACTTGTCTACAACAACCAAATCGAAATAAAAGACATTGGGAAGGACACAAAATTTGGTGTAACCTAGGTCGTCAATATCATCCTATGCAATGGTTTTCAATGAACCCCACTATTCAAGTACTGAAATTTGATGATGAAGATGAAAACAATGATATATAGTTCTTTAGTAGAGCCAAATACAAACACAAAGGTGAAGGGCTCAAAAGTGTCTTCTCAGGCCAAGCGCATCGATCTTGACATTCTCCCCCAAACGTAGCATGAAGTTGGCCAACCTAGCTAATAACAATTTTTCGATTTTGCACCGAAAAAGGGCATATTATCCACCATGGGCAGTTTGTATGTGGGACATTTGTGATAGCGACCTCCTACACCATCATCAAAAAAGAGGATGCATGTTGAATAGTCCTTTTCTTGAGAGCCAAGCCCAAATAGACAAGATAAAACTCAAAGTTTGAGTCCAAACACACCTCTGAATTTTTCACTTGTTCAACATGTTCTTACATTTTTTAGTACCTTGCCTTCCCAAACCATGTTTATGTCCCAAAAGCTACATGATAGGCTGTAGGGTGAAGATATTCTGATTGATCGCATATTGGATATTCCATTGGAATTATTTTGTGGTGGAACCTAAAAAAGATTTCCTTAAGATGCGAAGGCCTCATTTTTGGTGTGCCTCTTTACCATTCCAAGTTCAATTAGCATGAGGCCTAGACTAGAAAGGGAATTTCTTCTTGGTAGTCATCTTTAGAAGGGTTGGAGGACCACTTGCATGTTTCTGGTATGTATGTGTAAAGGATCAGCACATTGAGGCAGGCCTTTGAAGTAGTAACTACCGAAAGGGATGCTACTCTAGAGGATGCCATTGAGGCCAAAATCGAATTACGCCAAGCACAAACGCAGGCTAGGCAAGATGCCTTGTTGATCCCTAAGCATTAGAATATGCCAACTCCAATTTTTCGTGCATTTATCCCAATTTTACTTTACCCCAATTTATCATTCCTTCTCCAAATAGGACACAAAATGAACTTGATCTGGGACAATCAATATGGGAGGATTAAAAGAAGGAGCTAGAACCACAATGGAGGTGGATTCCGGCATTGTAAAGGTGGCAACCAAAAATATTCAAGTTGCACTAGAAACCATTGAAGTCACCATAGAAACGATGTAGCCTTTAAAATTGGCTACAATCCTAGAATCAGAAGAGATTATTGAAAACCCCTTATAGGAAGACATAATCAAAATTGCTCCCATGGTAGAGTAAATACTTTTTGTAGAGTTTAAAATAAAATTTATTTGATCCCAAGGACGTGATATTAATTAAAATGGAGGATAATGTTAAAGCTAGAAAGTTTTCTAGGCCAATTTTGTGGACTTGGACTTTTGGAACTGAAATCTTATTGTAACCAATTTTATTTTAACACCGAAATTTGTAAATAACCAAATTGAAAAGGTTCTTCTTACGTTAGATGTTTCTTTATAGAACCAAATATTTAGTTATAACTCTTAGTTTTAGTTCTACATTCTAGATGTATGATAAAATTGGGTAATTAGTAGTTTAGGAGGTTTTCTAGGGATTCTTTTTTTAAAAAATTCTTAAAATCCCCATCATTTTATAATGGCCTTGAAGCCTTCTCATGGGGAATGTCGATGGATCGTTTTTAGAAAAAAGATGTAATTTTTTGCATTCTAAAGCTTTTAAAGCGAAAGTGAGTTGTTTTTGCTCCAAAAGTAAATTTTTATATGTTTTTGTTGAAGTTGTCTTTTCTACTTTTTGTTTTGTTTGCCAGCTTTGGAGATGTTATAGAATGATTCATTGCAAGTTTTTTGTTTTGCTTAAAAGACATTGGTAGGTTATTTGCCTAATGTTTTTCTTATGTTTTAATGTGATTATTTGTCATTAACAACAAACAGACTTGGGGATTTCATGTTTGTATCAATTTTCAACTATTGAAGTATTTAAAACATTCGAGAATTCACTAGGTGGGCCTACCATGTTGTCTTGTGGACCCCTTCCACTTGAGACATCGTAATATATTCTTCCTCCGTTGAAAGGTTTGACATTTCAATGGCCACATTATCTATTGATCCATTAAAGGCTGGTACAAACATGTTATATAATGGTTAAAGGACAATTCCCCCACACTACCAAATAATGCCTTCATTTGTGCCTGTGCTTTCAAACAAATCACAACACCAATTTGTCCACTACCATCATGTCAATAGCTCAAATGGAAGAACATTTTGTCATTGTGGTACAAGATGATAATGTTACAAAACTTAGTTTCCACCTTGCCTGGCTTGTAAAAGGTCATCAAATACCATGGATCCCACACATTTCGCCTACTTTCCATTGAAAAAAATAAGAACAATATATTTGATGAAGGGATTAATATATAATAATATTGTTAGCCTCCACCTTGAAGGTTAGACAATGAAATTTAGCACCAATTGCAAATGCAATATGGCGATTTAAAACTTGAAACACCCATAAAAAGGTTTCACCCTTCCTTCCCAAGGTATATGGCAATCATTGTTTGTTAAACAACACAAAGTCCACATGCCTCAAAGGCAAAAGTGAATGCATGTTCCAATTTTATCCAACACAATTAGGTGAAAACACACTACAACGAGGCCACTTTTAACAAGAAAATGTACTTTTTCTTAATACATTTTGTATTGTTTTGGGGGTAATGTTTTTGGGATTTCATCTAATGTTTTAATAAACATGTGTAAAATGGATTTTGATACAAAGGCCTCCAACATAATTCTTGTTAATATCTTTGGAATGAAAGTAAATTTTCAACAAATGTTTTTCAACAAAATTATGCTTATTTGATTAAAAAACATCATTTAGATTTTTTTGTGAAATCACATGAGTGGAACTTTTCATATGAAATTGAAATGGTACAATCAACTCATATTGAATATATGATTAAATACTTCATCAAATGTTGTAATTATTTGAATCATAGTATAATACTTTGCAATATAATATATTGGTACATGTATTAAGTTTTTACAAGTGTATTATTTAATCATTGAATATCAAGTAGAAAATGTAGTTTCTTTTGACAATTGCATTATTTGAGAGTTGAACCACTTTATTTTGAGTATAATTCATGAAGATTTCTTTTAATATTGGCTTGGTGAAAATTGAAAGTCACATAGTTTCAAAAAACAATATTTACATGACAACATTGTTTGACCACCATAATCTATGCTCACCGAATTTTGTGACTGAAATGATTTAGTTGACACATAAATGGTGACCAAAAAGATTTGATCATTGTAGGTTTGACAACTAAATTTTTTTGGTCAGCCCAACAATGGTGACCAAATTGTTTCGATCACCTTAATAATGGTGACTCAAAATTTTCGGTCATCAAACCTTTGATGATCGAATAGTTTCAGTTGCCAGAAGTTTGGTGACTAATTTTTTTTGATTGCCCTAGTAATGGCAACTGAAAATTTTCAGTTGCTGAACCTGCAACAATGACTGAGTAATGTGATGTCCCCGACTGAATAATGATGTCCTTGATTGGAGCATGAAAGCTATTGATGTGCACCACCATTTTTGCTTCTACTAGTAAATGGACTAACAATCCTAGAATATGGGTGTTGAACAAACAATCAAATTTTCATGCTTGCACAATTTTCCTTTTAACTTGCAAATGATGGGGATTTTTTCTTTTGGACTATGCAAATTGTTTGTTGTGGCAATTGTGAGAGGATTGGTCAATTTAAAGAATTTAACCCTTTTTAAGGTTTCTTTGGTTTGTGGATTGGACATTTTGTCAGCATTCACGAAATTGAAGATTTTGCCCAGTGAGTTGCCAACCAAGTGTGATGTGATATTGTCACGAGGGACAGACCCAATTGTCACCGATCCATCAAGTGTCATGACCATCCAGAAGCTCCAGCATTATGGCCCATGCGAGAAGAAATAATGTGCAAAATTTCAGAGTCCTACTGATGCATGCTATGGATGATGGTTGCATATCTGCCTGCTCAATAAACCTAGCACTCGAGCATGAATACATGCGTCTCAAAACTCTTGCATATAAAGCCTAAGCAGATAAGAAGAAAAAGCGTGTGCTTCTTTCAAGCAAAACAATATTAAGCTCAGTTGGTGATGGTGAAATCGACATTGAGTGCCGATAAAATCTTCTAATCGAAAGCCAATTCATTGCGATTACTCCAAATTAAACAATGTAATTTAAATTTGAGTTGATTCAGCCAAAAAATCAGAGTCGGACAATGTTTAAGTTAATTTTGAATTGATTTACTATTAAAGAAATCAGAGCTGAGCAATGTATAATTAAATTTTGAATCAATTTACTAAAGAAATCAAAGTCAGAAAATATTTCATTTAATTTTGAATTGATTTATGAAAGAAAAATCAGAGCCAAGAAATGTCTAATTAAATTTGCAAGCAATTTAATAAAGAAATCAGAGTTGAACAGGGGTTCAGATTCAAATTGAATGTTGAAAATTTAAATGTTCATTGGAATACCAAAAAAAGGTGAGAATTATTATAATTTGTTTTTCCCTAATTGGAATGGCTTTTTTCAAATTTTCTTTTTTCAACTTTGCAAATTCATAATTATATCTATTCAATTAATTAATTAAAGAATAAAATAGAACGCCATAAAAAATATTTTAAAAAATTATATCCCAAGAAAAAAACCAAAACATTCAATTGTTGTGTAAACTAAAAGTTATCTGCAAATGTTGAAAGCCAATTGTTGAGGGATTTTTTGCATAGTTCAGGGCAAGAGTTTTTTTTGGTGGTGATTTTTCACATCTTGGCAAGTTCTATTAAAAAAAAGTAAAGAAAAAAAAAATGATGTTTTATTGAAGGCTCCGTTATATTGCAGAGCACTTTGAGAAATTTCTTCTTGTATTTGGAGGGTAACTTATATCCGTGCAAAATCCCTTTAAGAAAAGGGAAGGGACATTATGCCTAATCCTTAAACATGGAAGGAACGTTCTTAAACTTACAAGCAAATTAAATACAATAAACACAATTTTACACTTACACATCCAAGGTTAACAATTTGCACTTACATAATTACATAAAATGTAAATAAGTTTTTAAAATTCCATTTACATTTGAATGGAGGATATGTCTAAAACCATATACAGGCTCAACATTAGTTCAGAGGTGACTGCATAAATTCAAGACATTATGACCACTTGTGAAGAGGAGTAGAATTCTCCACCCACATGCTGGAAAGTTGAATCCAACCCACACACACACATGGAAAACACTTGCAATGAAACATAAATGTACCAAAACATAATAAGTTTTTAGTCATCTAATATGATGTACAACAATGAAGAAATGAGAGAGAGAGAGAGACACCTGTTAGTCTTGCTATGATGAGTTACTATTGTACCCATTGTCTGACCATTAGAGGATGTCAAAGATCATTCACCAAATTGTCCGGAAAGGATTTTGAGAGAATATTATGTCGTTTTTGAGACTTCCTTAAATTGCATAAACGCCAATCAAAATCATCATTAATTACATATCCATGCCTTTCCTTTCAATCTTTTATGTAAGAGAATGAGCAGGAGCCTAACCATTGTGTCAGGTGTGCCTGCAAGCTCACCCTACCAGGCTCGCCTGTAGATCAGCCTGGTAATCTGGGTATGCCTACAAGCTCACCCTACCAGGCCCGCTTGCAGTTGAACCTGGTAGCCTGCAGGCTCTCACCCTATGGGGCTCAATTGCGGGCGAGCCTCACACAATGCCTGACACAATGGTCAGGGGCTTGCCAATTCTCTAATATGTTTCATCTTTTCTTATACTTGCCACCACAATTTCAAGTATGAAGGTCCCAAAACAAAAAGCGTGATCTAATTTCAATATGCACATAGGTGCATAAATCAAACAGCAAGAAATGAGAGAGATAATAAAGCTTACAATTTCTCAATCTCTCACAACAATTTTGGTCCCAATGCTTTTTTGGAACAACACGAGCTCCCAATGTTTTGTGTCCTGTCTTAACAGGCTGATCAGCATACGAGTTGAGTCAAGAGATTTGCATCAACATGATTACATAGTACATGCACAATTTTTATTCCTGGAGCATCATCTAAAGGAACCAAACACAGAAATGATTATCCAATGTTTGGCTCCCTGATCCATTCTTTGCCCGGATCACGAGTCTTCCATGGGCAGCGAAATTCTTCTCACTTATGGCAATCGCATGTCGCGCAGCTGCAGTTAGGGCCGCATTTGCAGTCATTTTCCATGTTGTAGCTGTTTTAAACATGACAAAACGTAGTTTGTCAAAATCAATTGTCACGCAGCAGATATTTCACGGAACTGAAAATATCACTAACTGTCCAGTTTAGCAGACCGATATAAATTTCAGCATAACCACCGGCAATTATGCAACTCTAAGAAGCAAGAATTAGACTCCAAAACCTCGGTATGGATTTGAACTTGAAGAAGTCGCGAAAAAAGAAATCGATAGGAAGTAGCTTACTTGCGGAGACCGCCAAATGTCGGCTCAACCATGGTCCGGGATCCGCACCTGCCAGCCATCTCACAGATGTCAACAACCATTCTGCGTCCTGGAGAATGTCACCACTCTTGCACAGTATCGATACTCGAAATATTTAGAAATATCACCAGTAAAACCACAGAGATGTTACATAATCTCTCAAGGCATCTAGATCGGTCGGATAGAGGCCTCTTCTTTGCAGAAAATGCTCCGAGATAAATCTCTCACTAATCGGATCCCCAGATTCTTCACGAAATCTCCAACAAAAAGAAAGGTCACTAGTGTCTACTGAACCTTCAGATTAGATATCAAGAGCTAAATCCAAACTCGCTGTATATTCAGGCCGCACGACAGCGCAAAGAAAAAATTCAATTTCAGAGAAGCTGGAAGCGCATACGCTGAAGCCTGAGAGCTCAACGATGCGCTTGAAAGAAAAAGCCTCTGGACATTCAGATAAATTGTCGCAAAAAAATGAAAATATCTAAGAAAATTCACGAGACTTGTGCAGCAGAACCAAGTCTACATGTACAGCTACGTCATATATTAGGCAAATCGGCCGGTCGGAAGTGAAGAGGAAACCTTCAATTAAAGCATAGTATACAACACGACTTCCGCTTGAAAAAACATCAGAAAGCAAGAAGCAAGAAAATATGTTACAGAATCAGTTGCAAAGGAAAGAAAAGGCCGGAGGGGGGTGGGGGGAGGGGGGGGAGAGAGATATCCACGAAATCGGTTGAATTAACACACTTACTTGCAGTTGGATCCGCAGGTGCAGGCAGACCCGCAGGAACACTTTGCGTTTCCACAGCCCGACATGATGATGATGATGGTAGAACGAGTATCAACGAACAAGAAATCTCAAGAAGCGATTGATCACACACACACACACACTCACTCACAAAGAGAGAGGAGAAAACAAACGAAAGAGGAGCGAGAGAAACAAAGAGACAAAGAAAGCGGTGCAGAACGATAGGGACAAAACAGAAGGAAGAGTGCAGAGTGAGAATTGGAGTGTTGCAGTTTTATAAACGCGCGCCACACGCTGTCTACAATTTTTTTTTATTCTTTTTTTTTCTGGCGTTTGTTGTCATTCGGTGTGGACGGTGCTATTGCCACGCACGGCAGTTGCTGACCATACTAAATAAATCTCACGGCTATTGCCACGCACTTCATTTGCGATTGGCTGCTTTTAACTTAGGGCTTTACACTTTAGACAAGGGTCCAAGGAGAAAGGTCCAATGAAATTGAGCATTCTTATTGGTCAAGAGCTTAAAATTGGTCCCAAAAGGCCTTTAGACAAGGGTCCACAACCAAGACAAATCAAATTGTGATTTAATTTACATAGCATCATTTTGGACGATAAACCAATTGGTTTGGACAAAATTTTAAAAAGCTAAAAGAAAAAGCTCATGGTTTGCAGAATCAAAGTGTAAGCTAGGGTCCAAGGGCTGCGAGTTCCTTTGTGAGAATGGACAAGACATGCTATGGATTGAGGACATTGTTAAAAGCACACCAATTCCCCCAAATTTTTATCAATTCTAGAATTAACATGGCTGATTTTGTGAATCCTACTATAGTGGAGGCTAGAAGAGGCTAGAAGGAATACATTTTCAGCCTTTCCAAATGCATGAAATGAAGATGGAAACAAAAAATTAAATATATCATTAAAATAAAAAAATAAAAAAATTCAAAGGTTAACATAATCCTCTCATATGTCAATCGCACATTTTTTATATTAGACTTTGAAATTGGACCCCAAATCTTTAAACACATTCATTATACATTACATTAAAAAAAAAATTTAAATGTGAAGAAAAGTCCAATTCAAGTTTCAATTTGTTTCAAATTGGTCCATAGGGTTTTGGTGCTTTGATTCTTGTTTTAAATGACCTTAAACAGTGAACTTGTTCTTTTTTTTTTTTTTTTTTTTTATTTTTTTTATTTTTACCCAAAATTTTTTTTTTTTTAAAAATGGATTTTCTAAATCTTTACAAAAAAATTATTAAAAGAAAAAAA
>Ga0116231_10000915_pt1 | contig 56918 bp, 51 predicted proteins | sample S1TSphgellanicum_2_FD_89695 | JGI IMG/M metagenome (GOLD analysis project Ga0116231, IMG submission 89695) | Host-associated microbial communities from peat moss isolated from Minnesota, USA - S1T2_Fd - Sphagnum magellanicum MG | ecosystem: Host-associated > Plants > Peat moss > Unclassified...
TTACCTCTGGAGTGCTTGCACTAGCAAGGTCACAAAGCTCTGTGATCTGGGTCCCACTGACAGTGTCTGCTCTGTGGGCTGGACTCAACGGGGAACCTACCTTGCTGTTGGGACCAACCTGGGTGATGTCCAGCTGTGGGATGCAACACGGTGTCGGAAAGTACGGACAATGAGTGGTCACCGAACCCGTGTGGGAACCCTGGCATAGGGCTCTCATGTTCTTTCTTCTGGCAGTCGTGACCGCAATATTTTGCAGCGAGATGTCCGTGTCCAAGAGGACTTTGTCAGCAAACTGGTGGGTCACAAGTCAGAGGTTTCTGGCCTCAAGTGGTCATATGATGACAGGGAACATAAGTGAGAGGGACTTCACACTATAACTAGCCGGAAGACCCCTCCTGCTCTTAAGGGGTAGGTTTAAGATCTTTCCTGTTTACTCATAGGGATAATCTTGTATGTAAGATGCCCTCCAATTACACCAGGAAATTTCCTCAAGCAAGAAATTCTGAGAAGAGCCATGACAAGAAAATAGTAGCCAGGTTTTACTTGGCAAGATGGATATGCCCCATAATGTAAATTTTCTCCACAGTTTAGTAGAGATGAGAGGAAATGACTTTCAAATTCATTTCAATAGACAAATGTCCCACTCCATCTGCCTTAAGAGCAATATTCTCCAGACTTCAATGGAGAAAATGGCCCTCAACCACATAATCACATTGTCTAATCATCGCTCATAACACAATGGACATTAGTTGTGCCACAACAATGAGTACTAATAATGGGAGACTCCATCACCAACTTCCAATTGCCTCTTCCAAAGACAAGTTTTATTTAGACCAAAGAAGAACTGAACTTCCCACCCCGAGATGAAAGTGTAAAGCAGAAACATGCCAATATTGAAGTCTCTGCTGCAAAGGACGTTCTCTTGATGGAATGTTCACAGACAAGGAAAACTCACTCACAGTCTTCTGCATCCTCAGCTCTTGCCAACAAGAGTCCTGAAGACAAAGAACACACATCTCTGGTATTGCAACAAGGAGCTAACTAGAATATCAAAATGCAATAAAAATGGAGGCACAAGAGCCAAACTTGCACAATGGAACAAAATACAAACACATTTGAGTGTTCAGAGACATGAGTGGAGGCATTGCTTCCACAGTGGGTTGAAGTTTTGTTCTCCTACCATCTCATTGAATCAAACATGTGGCAATAAACACTTGAAAGGATGTCTGGGAAAATAAACTTCACACGCGTCAGGAGAAGCAACTGTTCCAAAAAGTATATACAAAACCAATGCAATGTTGTCTACTCATTATGAATGTATGTGGGTGTATTGCTGTTGCCATGTAAGACAATCCATAATGTGTTCAGAACTCTCTGCATTACTCTGACTGATGATTGCATTTGCCAAAGCTAGACACCTGCTCTCTTTAGGAGTACAGAGTGGTGTGGTCAAGGGACAAATCATGTCCGGGCCACACACAGTCAGTGCCAGGATTTCATGACTCTGGTGCTGGTGGCGATTTCTTGGCTTTAGGAAAGTGCGCACTGAGAAGCCCTGCAACCTCTGTAAATCCCACTATGTCCTTACCAAGCACTGCCTTCAGCTTCTCATCACAAATGATCTCCTTTCTGTTCTGGGGATTCTGCGCACAAAAAGGACAGAATTAAAGCGGGAAAGTGAGGAAAATACAAACAAAAAAAATAGTTAGCAATTATGAGATCATGATAAAAACATGTGTTCTCTCTAGGCTGCTATATTCCACTCTTGCAAATTCCTTTGCTGACATAAAATCTCTTGCGAGAATTGTCCATGGAATGCTGTCATATCTTCTTCATTGCAGTATTTTCTTATTCAACAAGGCTTGACTTTCGGCAACATCAGCAACACAAATCGCAAAAAATGCAAAGTTGAGGACAAGACTTTTCAGGACACACCAGACACGAGAGGGAGAGAGAGAGAAACGAAGCGAATCACAAAACCAGAATGCCACTCCTCTCACCTACCTGAAGTTGGTGACCCTTGATGTACGACCAGATACGTTTCATGGTCTCGGGCCGCGAGATTTCTGTGACTCCCAGAAACTTCTTTAGAGCCGGTGAGACGGCAGATACGCGGGTGAGGGCACTTGTGCTGGCCTTTACCGCCGACGAACCCGCTGCTGCAGGAGGCATTATTCTTCTTTCTTCTTGCACCTTTTCCCCACCCTCCCTCGATCTTTCCCTCTCTCTCTCTCTCTCTCTCTCTCTCTCCGTCTGTGCTGTCCCTCGCCAATCAATCTCTTCTCTAAAACGACTTGCTCAAACACTGAACTTCGAGACCCAGACACACCAACTCAAGCTACCCCCAACCCCTAACCCTAACCCTAACTTCCAAGCGGGTCTTTTTGCGAGGTCGCCCGGTCACCGGAAAATTTGTATTTAAGAATTTGGCAAAAAAAAAGCCACAGAATTTCATTTCTTTGTTGTGTTTTGGCGCCAAATTCTGGCGGGAACAGGGGGCGGGCTCGGCCACCGGTGATACTCTGTCGCCAGGCGTCATCCTACCGGTGTTAGCCGGTTGGTTTCGCGCCATCGCCGTCTTGCTCCCCCCGCGTTCGGCTCTTGCTCTTTCAACACCTCTCTTGCTCTCCTCCCTCACTGCGGCAATTCGCCGGAAGTTTTTTTTTTGTTTCCGGAGGTGGAATTCGAGCGATTTCGGCTGTGCGTACTTTAAAAAGCAAAGAAAATTCTGATTAGCAAAGTGCTTTGACTAATCCTTCTTGTCTTCAAATCCGTTGAGTGATTTGTTGGCGGTTTGAATTCGTCGCAGCCGCGTTCGAAACGAAGCCTTTCACAGACTCGATTTTTCTTGGCTGTGTGCGTGGTGAGTTCATCCAAGGAGCCTTTGTGTTGCTCGAATCAGCTTCTGATTGTGATTCCAAGCTATTCTTGTGTCAAGTTTTGATGGTTTCCCCGTTCTCTCCGCACATGCTTCCTCACCGTGCTTAGGTTGGGCGACTCTGTACTCGAGGAACCAAGGTTTTTTCTAGGGTTTGCTGTGGGGTTTGTGTTGCACGGAGTTTTTTTTCCTGGGCACGAGTTTGCAAGATAAATTTTGTAACCAGAGATTACTTGGTTCATATGTGATCGTGTAAGTGGAATGGATTGTGTATATTTTAGCTTCTGATTTTGTTATGGTTTCTGGTTTTGTATATAGGTGGCGTAGTGGTTTGCTTGTGTGTGCTAAGTGTTTTATTTACTGAGAAATGGTGCGGAGGAAGCGCCCCCAAGAAGATCCAGTTGACGAGCTTGCTGTGGAGGATGGCGAGGGTGGCGAGAGTGACCTTTACCAGGTTCTTCTTGCTCTTTCCCAGAGCATCAACTGCGGTGTGTGAAGAAAGAGTACAGGGGCTACATCCTGTGCTCAATAATATTGCTGCATTTAATTACAGTTGGAGTGAAAGAAGAGGGAGTGGGCATGACCACCGAACCCCAGCTGATGTATATTCAGTAAGGTCCTGCTAGTTTACGGGAGCTGTTATGATGTCACAACTGCAGTGAAGTATTGGAGCCTTAAGCTTGAAAGTACTGAATTGCCTTAATGCAGTTCAATGATCAACAGAATTCAGGGTCAGAGGATTGGATTGTTTTGATGATCAGATGCATTTGTTGCAGGTGCTTGGGGTCAGTCGGAGTGCAACCCATGATGAGATTCGCAAGGCTTACCATAAGCTAGCACTGCGTCTCCACCCGGACAAAAATCCTGGAGATGAGGTATTATTTGAATTTGAGGAGTACTTTCCCAAAATAAATTTGCAGATGAATTACAGTCCACCCCAGTATTTATTATGGTGTGCTTTCACCATGGGGACATGGACATGCATTTGCTAGTCATCTTGATTGGTGGATGTGATGGACTAATGCAGGATGCAAAGGAGAAGTTCCAGTCATTGCAAAATGTCATAGCCATTTTGGGAGATCCAGAGAAGCGCAAAGTCTATGATGAAACTGGGTCAGTTGATGCTGCGGTCTGTTCTCTCTCTTTTCACACACAGCCATGTTCTTGTTCAGGTCTGAATATTGCATGTGCATTTCTCATGTTCAACCTGAAGTTTTTAGATGTGTATTGTGTTGAAAACTTTAAGAGCATTGGAAGAATCTGGAGCATTTTTTGACACTAGACAAGCTACATGATACCTGAAGTGACATGGATCTACAGTAGATATCTGTAAGCCAGGATTTCAATTGGGTCTAACATTGGGTGTTGGAAGCTTTTGCAGGATCTTGGTGCTGATGCTATCCAGAGCTTATATCGATACATGCGGACACTATTCAAGCAGGTCTCTTTTGATGTAGTCCCAAGAAAGGACTGAGATGTATGGGGCAGTGGTGCAAAGGGGGAATTTTTTTCCAGGCCAGTGGTCCCCCTTGGCTTTTCCCCTGCTGTGGATGGTGTCCTGAATCCTGGGTTATTGTTTGATTGCCAGGTTACTGAGGAGGACATTGACCAGTTTTCAAGATCATACCGTGGCTCTGATGAAGAAGCAAATGACTTAAAGGATCAGTATGCTAAATCCAAGGGTGACATGAATCAGTGGGTTTTCTGTCTCTATCCTCTTGACGAGCACAGATCAGAGTGTAGTTCAAATCTAAACTGTATACCACTTGTGCTGCACTTGGTTAGCCAAGCATTTTATTTCAATTTCTGAAGATTTTCAGTCCAGAGGACAAGGTGCCCAATCGCCTTTGTGACATATGACAAATTGTTCAAAAGCAACTTTGACCATCTGGAGGCAACAAAAACATATAAAGGAAAAGAAGAGTGAGCTGGCTTGTCCAGGGTTTCAATTTTTGCCTTCTTTTCCACAACCTTAGGCAAACATGCTGCAGTTCTCTTTGCACTTGACTGCAACAACTGTGTCAAACTCAGCAACAGTAACCTTACCCTGAGGCAACAGAGAAACCAACAACCTACTAATAAGTGTCTATGATGCAAAAGTACACTGTAGCATCTGCACACTGTCGCAACTTACGAAACTATCCTACTGTCTAGTTGGCTAGGTTGACGGTTGTGTCAAAGTCTAGTTGGCTAGACAGAGATCTAATAGTTAATGCTTTCATGTTTCTTTAAATTGCAAGTACCAAGTCTGACCTCCTATTCTCATGTTTTGCATGCTGCTTCTAATCCAGCATTAATCAGGGGAAAGGTGTGGCATGCAGAGTGTTTAATCAGATAATGTGCTCAGAACCAAAGCTTGACTCCCATCGCTTCATGGACATTATTGATGCTGCCATTGCCTCTGGTTAGTTTTCCGATTGGTGTTAAAGCTTAGTTTTGTTTTCTCTTTGTGAACCCATGTAATTATCTTCATCTGCACAGGAAGGTTCTGTATGCAATCCTTGGCTGTCTTGTTGTCACACCAGGAACATGCACGGGATTAATATTTAGTGGTCAAGTATCTGGTGCACATGATTATTAGCTAACAGTAACTGCTTTTTGGTAATGATTCACCAAAGAAAGAGTCACTGATTTATTGTTTGACTTGGAAACAGGGGAATTGAAGGAGAGGAAAGCCTATCGCAAGTGGGCCACTGAAGTGTCCAAAACACCCCGCCATCCAAATCCCCTTGCTCCTGCAAAGTAAGCTCTTCCTCTTATATTAAGAGTACTGATATTCAGTTCCTTTTTTGCAAGACCTGTGTGTTCAGATCAGCAATTTTCTTTTGTTGCTAATCAGATGAAGGGTTACTTTTTAATAGTGCATGTACTGAGCTCATGCAATTCCTTGTAAGCATGCATGTGTTTCAATGTGTTGGCGCAGGAAGAAAAAGGAAGGTGGCGAGTCCAGCTCAGACCTTGTGGCTATAATCAACCACCGGGGCAAGCAACAAATGGATGCATTGGCATCATCATTAGCAGCAAAATATGGGAAGAAAGAAAAGTTGCGAAGAGGAAGCAGCAATAACATTGTAGAGGAACCTTCTGAGGAAGAGTTTTTAGCTGCCCAGCAAAGGGTGCTGAATAATTCCAAACACAAGCCATCTAAGAGATAACCATATCTATCACCCAGATTACATTGTGAGTTTTTCTGTTATGGTGAATGGATGATTTGCAGGCTGCTGACTGCATTCTGAGATTGTAGAGGTGAGCAAGCAAACCACCTTTGACAAGGTCAGTCAGACAGGTACAACTGCTGTGAGTGTACATATTGCTCTCGGTTTCTGTCATAGCTTCCATAACATTCAGATTTTCATGGTATATGGATGCAGTGGTGTCCATTCCTCCTTGCCATCCGTAACAAAAGGAATGATGCAGATTAGTGTGCACATGATAAGACTTAATCAAATGCAGCATTGTTGTGCATATTGAGGTCAATGTGTGATACATTGCAATAGATAGCCCCTCTCAACCTATCCTACACTATAATAAGCCCAAGAGGAGAGTTTCTTGTCGGACAAAGATGATTGTGCTTGGTGAAAGTCATTTTTCTCTCTCTGTGCACCGTGCTGTTGATTTCCCTTCTAGCCACTCAGACGAATCCATAAACTTGAAAACCATATGGGATAAGCTTACATAGATTCCCTGTTCCTAGTTTCTTGTGCAATGTGCCTGTCCAATGTACCTGTCCAATGTATAGATATTTGCAAAGTTGACATACCTCTGAACATGCTTAAACATGCTCTTCTTGCATTCATCTTTCCACAAGAATTTACTAATGATTTGGCCAGTGTTCCTCAAATTCTAGATGCAGGGGATGGTCAGGGTGTTCAAGAAATTGAGTGATAAAGTTTTGCACACTTGCATGTCTTTTGGGCTATTTGAAATTCTGTTTAGCTTCGAAGTGCACAGCTTCACCTTCGTTCCACCATGTAAGCATGTTACTACTTCATGAGCCTCTTCTGAGACCATGGGAGGATAAATTTACTTATTGCAGAGTCTTTTGTTGCAGAAACATGTCCAGAAACAAACCAGTATCAAACAGTTTCTGATGTTTCTAGTTTCATACTAAGATCATGATCCTTTGCATCCTCCCATGAACGATTTCCCAAAGATCCAGTGGCATATATCAGGCACACTTCCATCAATAGAAATATGGGTGATCATAAAAATATGATGCTAAAAAAATCTAGACTTCCTTCAAGATGGTGATGAGGCTAAATTTGATAATGCATCCAAAGTGAGAGGCAATTTCTCTAAGTTACCACCTAATAGTACTGTAGTGGCAATTATTGAAGATTGTTTACTAAATCTTATTGTTGATTTCGTCCCATGATTGAAGATTGTTTACTAAACCTTATTGTAGATTTGATCCCGTAACTAGCCAGCACCATGCCATAAGCAATCTAGTACAGCAGTGAAATCATCACAGCCACATGAATGTGTTTGCTGCAAGATATTTACTACCAGACAATCACATGCGGAAATTTCTGTAATGGCAGCTTTCATCAAAATCCATCAAATTTCTTCTGATTCTGCATGGTGACTTGACAAGCATCCTAAAACAGAAATAATGAAAGCACATATAAAACAGGTACACAAAAAAAAAATTGTAACAATGTAAGTACAGATGAGAATCCGTACCAGTTTTCATTCTTAATTGAAAATGTTCAATCTATTGTTTACACTCATGGGCACAATGGGTGCTCAGGATGTTTGCTGTGGCAGCTGTAACCTTGGTGCAAAAACCTTTGACATTCTGTGAAATAACTTTTACCCCTAAGTTTTTTTGTCTGCCAAGAAGAAGATGGCAGTTTTAATTCACCTTGCAAATTTGTTTCTTTTTTTCCTCTACTGAAACGAGGCACTCCACACGGCACCATCTCCTTCTCCACATCTTTGATGCACTTCTTTCAACCTTTCTACTGACTTGCAAATGCCACTACATGTCCAGTCAAATGAAGCCACACAGACATTCCCAGCTTGAGCCTTCCACTCACAGTCGGGAGGTGTGCCACAACACATGCTACGGTCATCGACGTGATCAACATCCAAGCCAATGATCCATGCACCCAGTGAAACATCTTCATTTGCATACCTGTGAAGCAGAGCTTGGTTTGTTGAGATGTATGTTGCCAGATCCTTTGAGATAGCATAAATCTGTCCTGTTGCATGTCTGAAGTACTTGTTACCCTCTTCCCCGAATTTCCAGTACTCCGGTTCATGGTACTTAACCCCCTTTTGTGCAAGAACTGGGCCTGACTTCATGCACCCAATGTAAACACGGGGCTTGGAACGGTGCCGAGCAAGAGTCATAGCCAGCATCCCTAGGTTCACATGGACATCATCATCAACTTTCACATAGAAATCTGCATCCCACCTGCTGACTGCGGTGGCAATGTAGATCTTTGTCTTCATGGAAAGCTCATGGTAACCCTCAACATGGTCAAGACGCAAGAAGTCTGAATGCTGTGCATCCTCAGCCTCGATTGCACGGTCAAGGATCCCACCAGGTGTTGCACTGTGGCCAATCACAAACCGGATAACAATTCCCTTCTCCTGCTCCAACTGCTTCAGCTTCTCACCTTGTGGCATCCAAGACTCCCGCACTGAATCACGTCTCTTCCGGCTGCTGAAGGCAGTGTTGATCCCTATGACAACAAAAGCTTTCTGCCGGCCTTCAGCAGGTGCACTGCTGACAGTTTCCATCTCTAGGGATCGCTGGTTACTACCACCCCCCGTGGTGGTCTGCTGCTGCACTCGGGCTGCAGCTAGCTCAATCTCCAAAGAAGATATAGTCTTGTCCAGCGTTTGGATCACTTGGTGTGTTTTCGAAACTTCGTCCATTATATCTTTCTGTGATGAATCTCCACCCCCCGAAGAAGAAGACATTTGCTTGGGCTCACAGTCCTGGGATAACTGGATTCTCTCACTACTACTACTCACCACCTCTGGACTACTCCACATTCTATTGGTGAAAAGCAAGCCAACACAAAAGCTTGCAAAACACAGCAGCACCATACCTCTCCATGTTACACCTCCACTGCCTGCCCCTCGCATGCGCATTTCTTCACACTCTTGCTTGGAGCCTCTGATTCCCTTCAATAGGTATAGTAAATCCACCTCTCTGGAAAAAAAAACTCTGCTCTGGGTGATGGGTGATACCAACTCCAACAACGAAAAACTCTGCTCTTCTTTGTGCGGCTGGAACACAGCAATTGAAAAAAAGAACAATGGAAGAACCCCTAAAACACAGAAGTCAACAGAAAAAAAAATACTTGAAGAGATTGCAATCCACCTCCTCCAAAGCTCAAAGAAAATGGCTGAAATTCTGTATACCGTGATAATCCCTTCACCCTGTCCATGCTCCAAATCGGTGCTCCTTTCTGTCTTTTGCAAATGCCATAAGCTCCAAGTTTCTGCCGACCCTCTTTCTACCTAACCCTAATGTGATTACCAGCTTTGAGCTCTTTGTGGGGGGAGGGAGGTAAATACACCAAGATCCCGCCGCAGCAAGGAAGTCAGAAGATTGACATCAAAGGAAGTCAGCCAGCAGGTTCTTTCACCACCATGGAGATTGACAATCCTGCCACAGAAGATTTTGCATGCGAGATTTTTTTGCTTTTTGCTTTCCTTTTTTCCTCAGAATGAAGTAACTTGCAGCAGCAGCAGCAACAACAACAACAACAACAAGTGCTAATTCATGAGATGGGTTTTGCTTGCAAAACTGCAAAAAGAAACAAAACGCATCAAAAGCTTAACATGTTCATTCAATCAAGCCCATTTTCAGATCTGCAGTCTGGAGGAGCATATGACCCATTTACAAAAAAACAGATGATGATGCCAATCTGTTCCCAAACCAACACATGACCTTTGCAACAACAACAGATGTGTTGCAATCGATCAATCCTTTGGCTCGAACCCAAGAGAAGAAAACAAAAGATCTTCTTCACATATGCTGCAGCAGAATTCCACACAACAACAAACAAACAATCCACCAGCAAAGATGCTTCAGTTCTGGAGGGGAAAAAACAAAAGAGAAACTCCAACCCAAAAAAAATAAAAATTGCAATCTTTCTCTTACATCAATCAATCAAAGAAGGAAGCAATCAAAACCCACACAAACAAGAAGAAGGAATCAAGAACTCCAAAACACATAACTCTGAGAACAACCCACAACTTGAAATTGATAAACCACAAGCAAAGAAAAAGAAATAAATCATAAACCACAAGCAAAAAACGACAACGACAACGACAACAAAGCTTGCAGACACAAACCAAGAAAAAAGCTTTCAAGACACAAACCCAAAAGGTAAAACCACCAAAAACACAACTATTATGTGAACTACTACTACTACTACTACTACAGTGCTAAGAAGAAATGCTCTCATCAACAACACCACCACCACACCACAACAACAATGACATCACCATCATTATCATCATCATCAACAACAACAACAACAAAAGACAAAAATGGAAATCTAGAGAAAATGAACACCAGTGAGTTCAATGCAACACAAGGCTCTTTTTTATTTTTATTTTTTGGGTGGACATTGGGACTTGGGAAACTGCCCCAGAAATTTAGGAGGCCCCTTTCCTTGTTTTGGGGGAGAGAGAGAGAGACACACACACACACACACACACAGAGAGAAGGAGGGGAAGCTAATGTTGGTTTGTTTGTTTAAGTAATGACAGGTATTTTTACAACAGAAAAAAAACACTCTTTTTTTGGTTGGGAGTGGGCTGGTTTGGGTGGTTTCACAAAATACCCAAAAAACAGAAGAAGACAAAGGAAGTTGGGGACAGCTAAAAGAAGCCATTGCTGCTGGCTGTTGCTTCCCAGATCCCTCTTTCCTTTTGCTCCAATGCCAAGTGTGTGTGTGTGTGTGTGTGTCTCTCTCTCTCTCTCTCTTACTGTACCCACAGGTGACAGTAGCAATGCAATGCACCAAATAAATAAATAAATAATTTTTTATTATTTTTATCATGTTTTATATTTATCATTTTTTTAAATTAATAATTTTTTAAAAAAATTTATAAGAGCAAAAGAAATGGCAAGTTTACATGTTTGTTTGTAACCCATATCATGGTTTTCTTTTTTCTTTTCAATTTTGTGAAGCAAGGTGGACAAGTGCCAATCATCCAAAAGAGGACTTAGCTAAATTTGGCTAAAGGTCATCACAGAGAAAAGTAGAAAAGTTTTCAAACCCAACCTTATATACAAAGCTAAAAGACAAACTATGATCTAAATATGGCAAATTCAACTACTTTTTTTCCCCTCAAAATATGGCCACTTTGGGCCCTTTTTTTTTCCCCAACAAAAAAACTCTTGAACAGGTCCATATATATACATACATACTTTGTAAAATTAGGTACATTACAAAATACATGCTCAACAATAAATGCCACACTAGTACTAATAATAATTTTTTTTAAAAAGAGGAAAAGAAATATGTTTGTTGAAAAACTGTTGAAAATGATTGTGTGTTTCAATAGAAATTCAATTTTTTTTTAAAAATTAAAAATCAAAAAATATTTAGGAAATTTGGACTTCTCACACTTAAGTAGGAAGTTATATCACCTACCTAAATTTGTAAAATTAAGTTACAAATATTTTGCTCAATAGTAGTATAGTATAGGCCACAACTACAGTGCATGCTAGTAGTAGGTAGTAGCCTACTAGTAGCCTACTAGTAGAAGTAGTAGTAATAATAATAATAATAATAATAATAAGGAAAAGAAATCAGTTATCAAAACTGTTGATAATTATTATTGTATTTCAATCAATTTTTCTGCCTCTCAAGTTGTGTTGCTTACACATGGCTTCACTTGATGGGTTTTCTTGCATGATATTTGATGAGATATCCAAGCTACTTCTTTCATACCCAATTGTGGCTTTCACTTATTGGACACAAGATCTCTCTTTGTTGAAGGGAAGAGTGTGGTCACTAGTGGTTGGTTGGTAGGTAGGTAGGTAGGTAGGTAGGTAAGTTAATAGGTACATAGCACATCATCAAGGTTCCATAAATAACCTCATATAGATAACCATTGAGGTTATCTATGGGATGGGATTACAATGAAAAAATGTGTTTCTTTGTTTTCATATCATCCATTTTGTATGGTGTGTGTGTGTGTTGGTTCACTTTGGGCTGATTTCACCACTTTGCATGGCTCCTCCTTGCAAGGAAACTTGTGATTTTTCTTGGTATATATAGCATGCCATCCAATCAAAGGCCCCCACCCCCACCCTCCAAAAAAAGTTTTATCATCACCATCATTGAATTTCTACAACAAATTTTGTCCATTTTTTCACCCAAAACATGGAAAATTTTGGATTTTTTTTTTTTTTGTTTGTTTTTCTAGATGTGTTTTTTCCTTTGTTGAAAAAATATAACATTTAACTACTATTTCAGCCTTGGTGGTGCTAGGTTGGCCCCTTATTGGAATAAGTTAGAGTTGAGTAGGTGATAAGATTGTTTTTGAAGTAATCTTTTTGGCTATATATTAAGGGGAAACTAATGGAGTTTAATTAAATAATTCAATTTTTTTCAAGGTGGTTATTTCTACCTAGTAGGGTTAGATTGTTGTAGGATTTTTGGATCTCACCAATTCTTGAAAGAATAAATCTACCCAACTTCTACTACTAAATCATGGAGATTCCTAAATTCGAGTCCTTAACCACAATGCTCATTGCTCAAAATTTAATACAACTAAATCACAATGCAAATACACATAACGCAAACTGAAAACAAAAAAAAATAAAAAATTAGTCACTTGCGAGGGAACCTTTAAGCACTACATATCACAAGTATCCTACATACCAAGGGTAGTTGAATATAACACCACCCTAAATCCACAATAGAACAAGAACTTGGAAAAAAAAGTTGAATTATAAATAAAAAGTGGTATCCATTTGGGATCACCAACTTCACTTCACAATAAACTAACCAACAATTGTAGCTTGCAATATTGTCAAAAATTTGTTGAGCTAAGACTAAAGAGCTTTAAATCTAAGCTCCCACATCATATAAGAATGTTATACACATCATTGCACATCTGCTTATGCATACAGAAAATTATGCAACGTGTAAAACATTTGGGAAAACATCTTGACCATTAAACCCAAACTGGTAGTGAGTTGATTGCACAATTTGCATATGCAAAAAGAGATAAAGCACAACTCATCCTCTACATTGCCAAGGATTTGTACCATGTCCATTTCAACCAACTTGAAGTACTTTAGAAAAGAACAAACAAGCAGTATGGACGTCGAAAGATGCACCAAAGGCCCATCAAAGGATTTGTGTCAAGCGGGTTGACCATGGCACACATGCATTTGATTTCATGACTAGCTTGAACATATAATACTAAATGTCAAGGAAAGCTCTTGATAGAACTTCAAACACCCATATGTCATTATTGCCTAGCATCTTGGGGTGCTAAAAATTTGAGTTAATCATATCCAAATGTTTTGTAGAAATTTTCTTTCCCATCATAATGTAAATATTGTGCATACACCACCTTAGATTGTCCATGACACAATTTTGCAACAAGGTAATTAATAACCCTACAACCCACATCCATTTTTTGGTTCATTTCAATGCAAATAAAGTGGAAATAATCAAAATAGACAAAATGTAATACAAGGGGGTTACAGGGTTTAGGGTAAACCTAAAATATTATGTCTCCACATGTGTGTTGGCTGTAATAAAAACTTGTTTTTTATCACATATGAAACTTCACAAGCTTACAAATTAAAATGAATAATAAAATATGTTGTTGGTTCACATTAAATGTCAAATGTTCCATGCCCATGTTCAAAATTGTCATCCAACACACATCCATTGACTCATGTTTAATACACAACATAGACTTGTAAGCATTGAATGCATTAGACTTGAACCTCATGTTCAAATTTGTGTATAATTCCTAGATTTTTTCTTGTCAAACTTTTGTTGTTGCCATGAAATCACAAATGAAACCATCATACAACTAGCTAAATTTAATTAGGTTGTGGACTAATTGCAACAATGGGAAAATAACAATGAACTTCAATAAAATTTGCACATCATGGAAAAAATCAAACTTTTCTTTTGTTTTGTCATTGGTAGGACCGTCAATGGTTATCTTCATCAACAAAGTTTTGTACTCCATCATAACATGTCAAATAGGAAACAACATAAATATCCAACAAGTTTTGCATTCTTCAAAATCTTGACACCTTTTGTCTCCATAAGCTTTACAAGCTTTGTAAATTCTAAGTGCCTTTTAAGGTTCTTGGAAATAATTGTACAAGGTTTGAAACAAATGATCAATTCTATTCACCATCTACAAATCTGACAAAATTTGAATTGCAAGATTAGTTATGTGAACCATACAATGAACCTTCATGGAATATGAAGCCCAACCATCGAAAAATCTATCAATTTACACCTAACCTAGTGCCTTGGAAAACAAAACCCCCATCAACACCAAATGTCAAAAGCATGTTGCCAATCAAATCTTTTGTGAAACCTCCATGCATCAAGGTAGCTTGCATAAAAACTTGAATAAGATTATCAACATTTGATTCAACAACCACACATTAAAAGGAAAGGAAGACTCATATTTGCAACCAATTCTAAACCACATATGAATGAATTGAAAACCAACTTTAGTTGTCAATTATGTTGACCTCATCACAAGTAAGTGACAAATATTGGGCTATTCCAACAATAAATTTTATTGCCTTCAAGATAATGCACAATGCATAGGTTGAGCCATAACCCAACTACAGGTGTTTATCCAATGAATTTTGTGGTTCTCCTCAAGATTTAAAAAGTTAAACAAATATTTGTGAACTTTGTGCTCAAACATTAGCTTGCCATGTTTTAATGTGTGGAACAATGTAACAAACTAAACCGATTTCCTACATTTCTTACCAACCAACCCATTAATAACTTGTTGCAAAACAAATTCCTTTCCTTTGGAAGCATAAGTAGTTTCATTTATGTTATGTTTATGATCTAGTACACTAATCCCTTTTCTTAACACCCCTCTGATAGGTTTGTCAACCTTCTTCCATTCGACATGTTTTTAGAATGAATCCCATTTGAGAACCAAAAGCTTATTTTTATGTTCAACATTTGAACAAATTTTGCATTTGATAGGGTGCACACAACCATCAAAACTCACTTGCAACTTAACCCAAGGTAGTTTAACTCCTACCCAAGAAACTTGGATTTTTTGTTATGATTTACAAACTCATGTTCTTATAGCTTATGGTGGTGGTGACAAGTTGTGATTATAAACAATGAGCAGCTCTTTTGGTAAATCAATGTAAGAAAATTTTAGACAAAAATCCAACACATTTAAGCAAATCACAAGAACATCAATGGCAAGTTGCTTCCCTTTTAAGCCAACAAAAATTTATTTTTGATTCCTATTGTTAGAAGCAACGTTACATACATGAAGAGGTTTTAAACAAAATTTCAACACCCATAAACAAATCACAAGAACATTAATGGCAAGTTGCTTCCCTTGGAGGGCAACAAGCAAGTAACTCCGATTCCTATTGTTGGAAGCAATGTCACATACATGAAGAGGAATGCCATGCTAGAATTACATTTGTTGTAATAAAAATACTTTAATTTGAAATTAGGGGGTGGTTTAAGGGACCACATCTTCAAGCGAAATCACAATAATTGAATAACAAAATATCAAATGAATTGAAGCTCTAAAGCTTGCATAAGCACAAGTGTGAACCTGCCAAAAAAAAGATGTTTCATGATTCATACACAATGATTTTTTTTGTTGGCCAATCGTAAACATTGGTCCAATGGTGACATATGAATAATCTCACTTTATATTATCTACCTTTTCACATTTATGCACGGAGTGTGGGATAAATTTAATAGTGTATATTGGATGCGATAAACAACCATAGAGGCCAAAGATATGGACTATGAAATGGTCAAGCCTTTACCCATTCTCTTGGGTAAGGTGCTTGGCAAACCCATTAGAGCAAGCTAGATGACACACCCAACATAACGGGCAAGTTGGATGAAACCATATTCCATGACATTAAGTTTTAGGGCGATAAATTTAACAATTTAAAGAAGAATCATGTTCAATAAATATGTTGGTGAATGTTATGAACAAATTTTTAAAATTTTTAAAATTTTTATTTTTGAGAATTTTTTTCACTATGGTGAAAAAAATTTAGAACAATTTGAAATTTTCTTTTAAAGTTATAAATTTGAAATAAATCACTATGTTTTTGTGAAAAAGTCATGAACTTTTAAAACCATAGAATTGTAAACTTAGGGGAAAACTATGATTAAAAGTGTATTATCATCACCCAAAGATTATGTCATATGTAATTAAAAAAATGACATAATCTACTACCTCATACTTTAATGCTTGGAGTATTAAAGGTTTTTAGTTTGTATCAATGAAAACTAGGCATATATTTGATAATTTTGCATCATACTTTGCAAATTTCATTAAATCCACACTAGGCTATCTAAGATGATGCACATTTGGTAAGGTCTTTGTTAGGTTGTTTGCAACCTTGCATTTTTTGTAAGGTTACTCTCAAAGCTATCACAAATAAACATTTATTAATTTAATTTTTCTTTATATATATATAATTATTATTATTTTATTTTTTTTCAATTTTTTGATAGAGCTAGGTTGGTGAACATCCTTTGGCAAATTCAAAAAATAATAATCTAAGTTGGTAACATTTTTTTAATTTTTTTTAAAAATTGCAACTAGTAGGCATAAATGTAGCAACATCTTCCCAATAAAATAATATGTAGCTTTTAGGTGATTTAAAATGAAAAAACCTCTCTTTTTCCCTTTGTATTAGTAGCCATGATTTAAAAAAACAAAAACCTAACAATAATTTGCCCCAAAAAGAACATTAAAAAGAATGATCTACCTTGAAACCTTTTCACCATATGATGTATATAGTCACAAAGGTGGTCAATATTAGTGTTGGGCAATTATGGTTGTTGGGTGAAAGACACCATCATGCAACATGGTGATGTGTGCATTGGATCATGAATTTTCATTGTAATAGATGTTCCATAGACAATTCCATTAAATTGCGCTTTTGTTCATGCATCAATGGGGACCCAATAGGAGTAAGGTGGATGTGGACAATTTTTTTTTTGTTTTATGAAATTTCCATAAAATTTTGAATTATTCATGTTGCCCATTCACAAAATTTTCACTTGAAATTTGAAACTTTGTGAATCACAATTTCAAACCACTATGTCTTGCAACACTTGAAATGTGGTTTGTTTGTTATCAGTGAATTATAAGGATCAAAGGTGTGTTAAAGGGAAGATGAAAGGGTAAGACTCAATGTAGTTCATTTCATGTATTTTTTTACTTTTAAAAAATCAACAACTTCTGAAACAATGTGTTGCAAGATGCATGGGACATTTATAATAAGTTGGGTTTTAAACATTGGATTTTCATTAAAACAAAGGTTTGGTACAAGTCCACCAAAGTAAATGTGCCTAAATGATTAAAAAACCTATTATATAACATTATAACAACTTTATAGATTCCTAGTTTAATTCATTTAGTTCTAACTCATAATCCATGTGATTTCACTGCACAACAAGGTTGGATTCCACTCATGCAACCTTTACAACAACCTCCCCCACACCTTCATTCTTAATATCACCATCATTGACATCAATTTGCATATTGGTTATAATTTTGCCAAATTCTATGTCGCAACCCTACTTTGAGAGAGTGTGAAGATGAAACTCACACTCCTGAAATTGGGACTTGGGACTCCTCTGGGATTCCTGAAATTTCAAAGTTCGATTGTAAGGGTCAAAACACCTTGCATTGGGGTGTTCTTTATATCATTAAAAAGTTATCAAAGTGTGGATGTCGAAAATGGGCTCGCATGGGCCACTTGGACATTTGCAGCACAAGTTATGGTAAAAAAAAGGGCCAGAGTCGAATTGGCAATTTGATTTCCGATCATTAAAAGTCAAAAATCGACCCAATTTTGATGCATGCAAGTGGGGTGCGATACACCATTGGAAAGCTCTCGAGAAGAGCTACAAGTTTGCTTAAGACCTCATCCCGATCGGAGGTTTGAACAAAGAGTTATGACCTCGTAAAGTCCAAACTGAGACAATTTCAAGACTCCTCCTTGGGAATCTCGGGACAAAAAAAAGCCATTCGAATGTAAGTTCCGTGGAGAGACGCAAAGAATACTATATGGGGGAAGGTGATGGTTTCCCTCAAGTTCGGGCCGTGGTGAGTCTTCTGAATCCAGAGTTGCCTGTGGCTTGTCCTAGCACTAAAAGTGCTCCAGGAAATGAACTAATCAACTTGTTGGTTGGTTGATGTAGGTTCAAGTAAGTAACTCAAGCTTGTCACTTTTCCTAGTCTCATCCCGAAGCTTCAGCATGCCCCTTTACCCCTTTTAATGTTGAGAGCTGGGAGCGTGCCCCGAGTTTTTCAAAATTCCGCTGTTTGAGTAACTTAAACCCATCTTGGGTCTAACTAGGAACTTGGGAGCGCGTCATTCTACCTCTACCCCTAACATTGGTATCTTGTCTCCCCAACAACCCAACAATTGCAGGGTTTTTTATAAACCACAATTCACCACCCATGACCATTTCATAAAGAAAACTTGCATGTCAATAATGTATGGCCATGTTAGAGTGGAAATAACCAAATTAATAGTTGCCCATGGAACTAGTTAGCATGTGGATGTTGCACTACATAGTTGAACAAGTGGATATTAAAAAACCCATAGTTTTCCAAGGTTCCATGCAATTATCAAATATTTGGGGTCATCCAAACATGGAACTACACATAACATTTCCATTTGATTTTCAAGGAGTGTACACATGTCCACAACTTTGACCAAAATTCATTTGTTGCCTTGTTAGGTCAAGCTTTTTAATGTTGCATGTAAACTTTTAACTAACAAACAATACACGTAAACAATAGATCATATCAATGTTCGAGTCTTGTGTTGAATCCAACATTCAAGCTTTTAACCTATATTTGTCAAATGTGTCAAACCAAAATCGAGTAAATTTGCCTCCAAAGAATACATAAAAATGATCATAATATTAATAATAGATATTAATCATAATGTCTAACAAGTTAAAAAATGAATTTTTAATAATTGGCAAAAAAGTTAAAGGCGAACATTTAACTTAAACCATGGTGTTTCTTAATTTACATCATAATTGTAACAAGCCATTTAGTACACACTAATATAAGAAGTAACAAATGCTTCAAACAAATAGTTTGGAATTTAAATTTCAAAACAACGATATTAACAAAAACACCCCAAAAAATGCATTCAAGCACCCAAAACCCTAAATTGTAAAATGAAACACCTAAAACCTTACTAGACAAGGTTTGTTTTATAGGTAAATTTCAAATTTGAGTTGTCTTCCTACACAAGGCTTTAGTAATGGGGTTCAACAACCAAGTTAGTCTCGATTCAACAAGTTGTTACAAAACCTTATTGGAAAGGGCATGGTAACTAGCCATCAAGTGCAAGTGGGATGTTTGCAATCAAGAAAGACTACATATGCCATAATACTTGCCAATGGTTAAATGTTGGTTGCTTGTTTTTGTTCAGATGTCAAGAATTTTATTTCACTAATTTGGGGTGGATGTGCAAGCTTGTGGTATGTATGATTTGATATAAGGTCTAGTTATTTTCACATTCATCACATGAAAACACATTGATCATTTGAGGAAAAATCATTGAACACAAATTTAAGAACATTCAAATTGCTCAAATGTAAGGTATTGTAGTTGTGAACCAATGTGCAACTTGTGAAATATAGAACAAGATTGGAGTTTGAAATGAAGGCTCACTAGTGGATCCACTATACAAAAAATTGTCTTAACACATTACACAATTTTGGGCAAATATCCATAAAGGTGCATAACATTTGTTGTTAATTGTAAATGCATGGTGGATATTGATGTTGAAAATCCTTAGATTGTGCATGTTAGTCATGTTGTTGGATGCGTGTAGATGTTTGCATGACAATGACTTGATCTTTGTTTTGTTGCATCCAACAAAAAAACATAAACAAAACATAATAAAGGAAATGAAACCAAACCAAATAAGCAAACATCATGTAGATGATTGATTAACTTGCCATTCAAATCAAAATTGGACCATAGTGATGTATCATTGGATATGCCTCACTCTAGATGGGATGATGTTGATGGCTTTGATGATGACATGAAGATGGAGGTGGAGGTTGAAATTTCTATTAGGGAAGATGGACAAAAGGATAAGGAGGATGCATATGGGGGATGGTATATAAGTTTATTAAAACATGATGTATGTGTGTGTGTTCTATTGCCTAAACATGGGCACCATGTTTGTTCATCAAACATGATAATTTGTGGCAAAATTTGAATTTGTGCAACAAGGTTCAAACAAGTGTTGTGTTTCACCTCAACACATTGGCTAGCCCATGCTTATGCTTTGGTTTAACCTCCACATAGCTATCTTATTTTGGGAGCCATATGTTACTTTCGAATATTGATGGCTACACATACACATCTTGTCAGGTTGAAAGTACACAAAATTTCTTCCCTAAGTTTTTGTATTCACATCAATTTTATTGTCCTTATGTTTGGTTGGGATATTTCATCAGGATTTTTTTATGTTCACTATGTAGTTTATTGTTGAAGGTTGATAGGGCACCCTACAAGGTTAATCATTGGGATGTTTTATTGTCTATTATGTAGCTTGTTATTTGGAAAGGGCATCCTAGAAGGTTGGTCATATGTGTATGCCCATCACACTTATGGCAAAATGTTGGTCTAGGTCATAGATTTTCACAAAGGGTTAGATTAGAACTTTGTTTTAAAATCTTCCAAGTCCACTAAATATCAATATCGATCATGGATAAATAAAGTGTACTTTTTAGAGTAACCATAGTGACATATGAATGGTATATATATATATCATGTTTGTATATTGCAAAGAATCCTTTACACATGCATTTTCAGTAGTGTACATGGCATAGTTATGATATTAACCTTCAACATGTTCCCAAAGCTTCGAATTGAGACCCTAAACCATCCAAAGTGGAGCGCACATGAAAGACCATTGCACAAATGTGTGATCATGCCACTACTATAATTCATGGTTTTTTCGATTGGTTTTTCTAGTAAAAAAAAACCCAAAAATGACAAGTGTCAAAAAAACCACCATGTCAATTTAGACAAGTCGTTTTAACCATGTCTTGCGTGAGTAGGCAATGAAATTGGTTGTCATTTTGATTAGCATAGTGACTAACAAAATGATTAGCTATTTGATTAATAGATAGTGGACCATTTGACTAAGTCAATTTTATACCTAAATTAAAATCAATTTTTGGATTATTATTTTTAAAATTAATAGTTAGGTAGGTAGGTAAATAAGTAGGTTGAAAAAAAACATTTAAGTAGGTAGGTGTTAGCCTAGCCTAGCCTAGCCTACCTACCTTAACTTCACCGAACTCCCTTAATCTAACCTACCTACCCTAGCTTTCTAAACATGCACATAGGTTGTAAATATAAGGAATTGAGCCCCAAACCTTCATAATGATAAACCAAGTGCTTATTAATGGATTACACCATCAAAGGTGTTCAAGTTTTTAATTTCACATGTTTATTTCACATCATTAAACATAATGGTTAAACATAGGTGATAATTAGTGATTAAACTCAATGAGTTAAAATAATGGCTAAACCTAGTGGTTGAATTCAATGATTTAAATTAATGGCTAAACCTAGTGGTTAAACTCAATGACTTAAATTAATGGCTAAACCTAGTGGTTAAACTCAATGACTTAAATTAATGGTTAAATCTAGTGGCTAAATTCACCAACTTAAATTAATGGTTAAACTTAATGGCTAAATTCATCGACTTAAACTAATGGTTAAACCTAGCGACTAAACTCAATGACTTAAAACTAATGGCTAAACCTAGTGGCTAAACTCAATGATTTAAATTAATGGTTAAACATAATGATTAAACTTTGATTAAATTTAATGATTGATCGTTAAACCTAATGGCTAAATTTCATGGTTAAACATAGTGGTTAAATTTAGTTGATAAACTTAATGACTAAACATATTTCATGGATAAACCTAGGCTAAACCTTGTGACTAAATATAATGGTTAAACTTAAGTTAAACATAGTGAGTAATTCTAATGGTTAAACATATTGGATAAACTTAAGCTATACCTAGTGGCTACACTTAGTGACATATTTTAAACTATACTTATTGGTAAAATTTAATGGTTCAACTTAAATTAATCCTAGTGCCAAATTTAATGGTTAAAATTAATGGTTAATTTAAAAATAAATTTAATGGTTAAAATTTGGCTAAATGTAATGGCTAAACATAATGGCTAAACCTAATGGTTATGCATAGTGGCTAAAATTAAATAGGTAAGTGGGTGGATAGGGAAATAAATGATATGTTGGTGGGTGGGTAGGTAAGTAGGTAGGTTGTATGGAAATGAAAAATATAAGTAGGTATGTATCTAGGTAGGTAGGTAGGTAAATAAAAGGTAGGTGGGTGGGTGCGTAATAGGTAGGTAAGTAGTTAACAAAGTAAATAGGTGGATGAATAAGTAAAAGGTAGATTCATATAAGGTAATAGACCATGTTGTATTTGATTAACAATCATTGACCATTTTGACTAAATGTTCAATTTGACTAAAGACCATTCGTCATTTTTATTAAAGATCATTAACCATTTTGATTAAATTTTTAATTTGACTAAAGATCATTAGCCATTTTGATTAAGGTTGTACAATTTGATTATGTGTATCTAGTGAAATGAACCATTTTAATCAAGTTGATCAGTCAACAAATGCATGTGTCATTCAAGCCCTTGACCTTTAGTCAAAATGTACATGTTCATTACTCAAAATGACAAGTTAATCAATTTGAACATTTAAGAAAACCATGAATTGTAGTTGTGTGCCCAAACCACACAAAAGGCCCCACTACATTTCCACCCAAACAAAACCATTCATAAACCATAGATTGGAAACTACCATATATGAGGAAACCACCCAAATTGAACACAATGGACCATACCACAAAAATAGAATGGGTGTATTGAACCGTTGAGATGCAATCCACCCAAATTCAACATAGTGGATGAAACCACTAAGAAAAATGTGATGGAACTTTTGAACCAAGGTGAGTAATATAGTGGGCAAAACCATTGTTAACATGTGGGTGGAAAATCCATTGGATTAATATGAGTAGAGCAAACCATCCAATTGAACTAAAGTGAATGGATGAATCATTAAACACATTCCTATGGATCAATCCATTACACTAAATAGGTAGGCAAAAAATAACTAAATTGAAAAAACATAGGCCATTGATTAGGTCCAAGCAACTACTAATTGGGTTGTTGGGTGGAATCGCTAGTGGAATTGTTGCCATGTGACCTATTTCTTAATGACATCCATTGGGACAAAGTCCTAAACCATTGTAGTGGATTATGGGATTTCCACCCAACAATGGGTTAGATGCACAAATGGAATAAATGAAATTTTTGATAGTGGGGTTTGTAGCATTTTCATCATCATGGATCATGCATTTGCAGGTAAATGGTTCTTTTGATTTGAATGTTATTGTCAATTATTTTGAACAACTGTGCATTGATGAAATCAAATATTTAGTGCATTTTTTTTCAAGAGGAGCCTTCAATTGCAATGAAATTTTTTCCAAATTTTTTGACCATCTTGGGGTTTGGAAAAGTATATATTTTTTATGGTGAAAGAAGCACAAGGCAATACACTAATTGAAAGCTTGTAATGATCATTATAAGGCGTAACACACTTGAAATGCCACATGGATGCATTCATGACCCCTACACGTAAAACATTCAAATAAAATTTTGAATGTATTTGGAAGGTGGTTTGTATCCATAGATAACCATGCTAAAAAAAGCCATTTTTTACATGACCAATGTTTACTTGAAATGCTTTGAAATTTAGTAAATTAAGTTAATGTTAAAAATCTGTGTTATATTTATGTAACTATGTTTATAATATATCAATGTAACATTTAATTAAATTTGAAAATAACCCAATAAATATACAATATATATCTAAACACTTTTTAAAGCCCACAATTGATGTTTTAACGATGTTTAATCATTGTCCTTGAACGCCATTTAAACATTCTTTGACCCATCCCATGTTATCACATCATCCTATCAAAACTATCCATGAACTATTTCAATAAGTATAAAGTATTCAAATACATTCATAATTGGGCCAACAAGGTCCAACATAGCCCAACCAATGGAATATTTTCAACTTGTGATTAATCTCACATGTTTTTACAATTTATTGCATTTACTACATTTTGGATAAATATGATAAATTTAATCACTAAACATCTTCATTCCGTGTCAAACATCATGAATGGAAGGTTAAATGCATCTTGAATAAGATATCAATGTCATGAGGACATCATTGAATTTCCATTTGTTGGACACCTCACATGTGTATCACATGAAAATCATGCAATTGGTCCATTAAGAACTTATTTTTAGTTATGGAGGTTTTTTCCAAATGTTACAAATGTTAGGATTTTTTTGAAATCTTTGGCCGTATGATTTTGAAATGCTACATTTCCAAATTTGAGTATTTTGAGCATGGTGTACCATTTAGCCAACTTGGAAAATGCATTCCCAACATTATTATGTTGGGGGGCCTTAATAACTTGCTTTTTTATTTAAATGTCTCACAAGGCCCATGCAATTTGCCACAAGATCTCCCAAGTTGCATATAAGCTATGATGAAGCTAATTAAACATAATACATTTGATTAAAAAAATTTATCAATTGGAAGCATTAAGTTCTTTTTGTCAATGGGAGAATAAAAGGTGTCAAAAATGTTGTTTTGATGTTGAAGTTTGTGCCCATGAACATGAAGAAGCTACATTCCAACTTATCACAATAATGTTTGGCAAATAACAAATCCGATGGAGTGATGGTTTCACCACAAAATTATAAAGTGTCGGTTCAAGCATCCAAGCATTGCAAGTCACCATCCATAAGTTTCCCACAAGAATCATTTGTGGAACCCAAGAGTTTGTAAGCACATTCAAATGACAACATCATGTAGCAAGCCATGAATATTCTTGTTGCAATTTGCAAATCAAAGAGTTGCAAAAAAGTTTTGTGCCAAGTATCATCTACCTTTTGGAACATGCCTTTGAAGTACTCTAAGTGTTAGAGTGATGACCAATTTCAAAATTGTGGCACTACAAGTTGATACTTGGGGAGTTTGAGTTTGGCACAAATGACTTCATACTACATTCAATATAAGTATGACGAATATCAAAAACTAAATAAAGTTTCATCATGATAGAAACATAAATATTATTTAGTTTTTGAATGTTGAAGATTACTAAATTTCTTGAGAGGTGATCAATGGAAATGGTGAACTATCACATTGTACTTGAATAGTCTTGAGAGTTTGGTCTCGAGGAAATTTAAAATGTGTATGGGCCTTTTGACATAAAGGAGAGGTAAAATTTCAATTGCAAATTCTTGTGCAAAAAACACCAAAACAATCACCACTTTTGGCCTCCTTTTCAAATCGTCATATATTTTTGCATTGACCCATTCAAGTGTATGTTAGAGATGATGGCTATAATCTTCAAAGCAACAATTGTTGAATGTAATTATATAATTTGTATATCATATCGAAAGTGTCACAAGATTGGTGGAAAATTTGACTTGCCTTATTCTTTGTTGTGCTACAAATGCAAAAGTCAAGATGCAAATGAAATGTGTCAATTGAAATTTTGGTGATTTGTTCTTTTCTTCCAATGCTTAATTCTTTGCATTTGTGCATTATTTAAGTGCATGGCTCAAGAGGAATGTCCAATTTGAGCAATGGAAAAAGCTTGGAAGAATGGAATGGAGCAAGGATTAGAGAAGAGTGTTCAATTTATTGAGCAATGGAAGCTTGGAGCAATATTGGAAGCAACAATTGAACAATGACTTTAGAGAGGAATCATATGTCTAGTGTGAGAAATGTAAGCTCTGGAGCAATGCCTAGAGAGGATGTAGACCTAGTGCAAACAATGCAAGTTATGGTACAATGACCCATTTGAGTAAAGGAATGCCCCATTTGAGTAATGGAAACTTGGAGCAATGACAAGTGAGGAATGTAGACCCTATGCATGCAATGGTGCAATGACCCATTTGAACAAAGCAACTCCCCATTTGATCAACAATGGAAACTTGGAGCAAATGACAAGAATGTAGACCTAGTGTGAGCAATGCAAGTGATGGTGCAATGACCCATTTGAGCAAAGCAAACTTGAAGCAATGACAAGTCTAGAGGAATGTATACCCAATGCAAGCAATGGTGCAATGACCCATTTGAGCAAAAGAATTCCCCATTTGATCAACAATGGAAATGTGGAGCAATGACAAGAGAGGAATGTAGACCTAGTGCAAGCAATGCAAGCAATGGTGCCCCTTTTGAGCAAAGGAATGCCCCATTTGAGCAATGGAAACTTGGAGCAATGACTAGAGAGGAATGTCCAATTTGAGCAATGGAAGCTGGAGCAATGGAAGAGCATTGGGGTTTATGATCAGAGAGGGGAATATATGTCTAGTGTGAGGAATGCAAGCAATGGAGGAATGACTAGAAAAAAATGCCCCATTTGAGCACTGAAACTTGGAGCTTGAATGACTAGAGAAGAATGTCCAATTTGAGGAAATACAAGCAATGGAGTTCATGATTAGAGAGAGGAACGTCTTGTGTACTGAGCAATGGAAGCAATGGAGCAATGGAGCAATGACTAGAAAGGAATGTCCAAAATTTGAGCAATGCAAAAGCTTGGAAAGCAATGGAAGCAATTGAGTTCATGATTAGAGAGAGGAATGTCTGATGTGAGCAATGCAAGCAATGGAGCTGCAACGAAGCCTAGAGACGAATGTCCAATTTGAGGAATTATAGGAGCAATGGAGGTGCCATGAAGTCTAGGGAGGACTGCCAATTTGAAGAATCATAGAAGGCAATATTGGAGCAATGACTAGGAGAAAGGAATGTTCCAATTTGAGCAATGCAAAAAGCTTGAAGCAATGGAAGCAATTGCAGAGCATGAGAGAAATCACGTCCAATTGGAGCAACAGAAGAAGCTTGACACATAAGGCATCTAGATCTGTGCATGTACTTTACACAGAATTGTGAGAGAGATTGCACAGAAAAAAACTCCACAAAATCACCATGAAAACCTGGATAGTTTGTGAGAAAGAAGCCGATCGAGGTTGCCGAGGTGCAGATCTTCATCAGATTTCGTTGCGAGATTGGAACTACCAGACTCCACGTTGCATCTGACTGGGCCCTACGGGTCCCACGCACTACCACTAGCGTCTGCCTGATGGAGGTTTGGTTGTTTGGTCCCTGTTGGCACTTTTTTTCTTCTTCTTCCTACCTCTGGGGATGTTGTCACAGATGATTGCATTGTTTGAGTTCCAAGGAACCTGGCTCTCTATCTCTTTCGGACATCAGATGTCTCTGACGCAGCAGATGCGGTCTTCAAATCTGCATTCTTCTTCTGCAAGGTTTTCTTCTACACGATTTGTTTCCGAAACATGCCGGAGATTTGTTGCTGCCTGAGGAGGAGTTTCCGGTCTTTTCTTCTTCTCCCTTAAAGTCTCGTTGCCCGCTCCTCTTCTCTTTGCATCTATCTGTGCTCTTCCATGCCATGGTAGCGTCTTTACCAGAGTGCTATTGAGTGTCCCTTCTTCTATTTGCCCTGGTTTCTTTCTCTGGTTTGGAGTGTGAGTGGATGATCGTTCTGGTTCGTGTTTGTGAGGAATCGAGAATGTTTGCCTTGTTCGCCGTGGTCTAGGAGGATCCATGTGATGGAAGAATTCGTGCTTTGCGGAAGAAGAGATTTGCTCTGAGAGAGAGAGAGAGAGAGAGAGAGAGAGAGAGAGAGAGAGAGCATTTGGTTTTTTTGGAGGCCGTTTGTGTGCATCGCAGTTTCTAAGGCTTCTTCTTGTCACTTTCATGTTTTGCCATCAGTCTCTCTGAGCAACAACATACCTGTTTCGCACTTCCAGATCTCTTCTTGAAGCGGTTTGTGTCTTTGGCGTACCAAGTTTCTTTTGCAAAACAGAATAGAGAACGAGATCTAGCTCCTTTGTCGCTCTGAGAGAGAGGGAATCTTCTAAGTGGGGGATCGATTGTGGAGGAAGGAAGGAGCAGCCCTAGCGATGGCGTTGGGAGTAGGTTGGTCGCCTCCTTCTGGCTCTACAGGTTGGGACGACTTGCGGAAACAGGTACTACCGCTTTGCCTGCCCCTCCTCATCAGGTAGAACAATCCTGGAAATCGTGTAATTGACATCTAGAGCTTGGATCTAAGCTTGCTTTCATTGCTTCTCAAACAGCCGCCATGTCTCTCACCATTCCAACATTGTGGCTGCCACGAGCCACTGAATGTCTAGCTCTTACAACCATCTCTCAGATGCTTAGCACAACTTTTGCTTCTTCTGAAAATCCACATACTCTTTAGGGTGGTACTTGCTCTTCTTTTACTGAGAAATGCATTCAGCCTGCCTACTGCTCCATGATCAAGGTTGCTCACAGGTTTCAGCCTGCTGCTTCATGATCTAGGGTTGCTCTTAGGTTTTGGCAGCTTGCTGCTTCATGGTCTATCTAGGTTGTTGCTCTTAGGTTTTAGCCTGGTGCTTCATATTCAACAAGAAACTGAAGATGTTGTTTGTGTGGCTGGTCAATGTGATACATATTGCCTGCTATTGTTGAAGGTCTCTGAACAATTGTTGGGGCATGTCTGTCTATTGCCAATTGTTCAAACTGCTCCTCCTCAGAATTTGTTTCTGTTTTGTGTCTGTTCTTTGGGGTTGTTTGTGCTTCCTCTATTTCCAGTTTGCTGCTGATATTTGTCGGATCTGATGAAATCACTGCACACTTATTATTGGGTCATCTCTCAATTCTATTCAAGAATGTAATAATGGAAAAGTTCTTGGTACTTATGAAGATGTTGAGAAGAGGTACCTGCAGAAGCACATCCGAGACATGTGGATGTTTTGTGATTTTCTAAGCTAAGATGATCACATGCCCTGGTTTCTGCAAGCATAGATTTCATAGCACTGGTTTTTGTGAGCATCTCATCTGTGTCACTATGTAGTTTGGGTCTTGAATCCTTTGTTGCTCAGTACAAAATCCCTCAGCTTTTCTGTCTGTGCTGTTGCTTATCAAGTGGTAACTTGTATGAAAGTAATGCAACACCAAGACAATTGATGCTAACATGAAATCTCTTAACAACCACATTCTGTTGTTTAGGGTTCCAGACAACCTTTTCGGGAGTAGAGTTCCTGCAGTTTTACTGACTGGGGATGATAGTCCAGTCACACATTGCACAGATATTTGGGACCAATACAAGGAAATTGTGATCTAGGAATGATATCTGCTGTTCCTCATTTTGTGTGCAAATGGGTGTAGAGCCAGAGAAAGATCCCAAACTTTTGACCTAGATGTGAGAAAATTTTCTGACATTCAAGCAATAAGGCAGCTCTGAGGAGAATTCAAAACCTAAGAGTCAAGTACAGTGGAGACTTTTGATCATGGCCAAAAGGTTATGGCTTTGTACTGATGTTACGATTTTCATGACTTTCACTTGACATGCAGGCACGGAAGCTGGAGAGTGAGCTAGACATAAAGTTGGCATCATTCCGAAGGCTAGGAAATGGACCAGCAGGTGATGGTCAGGGTGATGGGAATGAGGCTGAAATAGAGAGATTGCTACAGCAACTGAATGAAGTGAACAAGCAGATGCAGAGTTGGGTCTCCAGTGCGGGCTCAGATGTTCTCTCACATACACTTACTCGCCACAGGAATATATTACAAGAACTAAGCCAGGTGAGAGTCATTGCATGGTCTCTTTACAACAGTGAGAGCTGCAGCAGCATGGTCTCTTCATGACAGTTTTAACATACTATTGCTTGCATCTGCTGACATAAGGATGCATTGTTTGCTATTGAGTTGGAATTGGAAGATGTGAATTCATCAAGGGAATGTCACATCCTCAGCACATTTTGCATCTTATTCAGACTCTTGAAGAGTTTGACAACGAGTCATAATTGAAGCATCTTGCCTTATGCTAACTGCAGCTTTTGTCAATAGGGAGTCTTGACGATAGAATCCTCGTTGACCCATCTAGCCTGCAATTAACTGCAGCTTTAGGCCTAATCTTACATGAGATGAATAGTACATCCTGAAATTTTTGCAGGTATTGTTGAATCTGTCACTAAGAACATAGCCTTTCTTTGCACAAGGGATTCAAGTAAATCTGTGCTACTTGTCCTTTGAAGTTTCAAAAGTTCTGGGTTTCCTTCATGATCTTCAGTTGCTTGTGCAGCCTTGGTGTTGTGCAAGCATAGTCCGCTCTTGAATTCTTTGTTGACATTATTTATTTGCAACCAAGTCGCTCAATGTGGCATATACTTTTTGTGGAGCTCTTTTGTTATGACAACAGTGTTTTGACATGCCCTACTGTAGGAGTTTTCAAGAATACGTGTGAGTGCAAAAGCTAATCGGGAGCATGCCGAGCTGCTGAAACACTTCAGTCAAGGTGATGGCAGAAGGAGCTTCATGGAAAGTGAAATGGGTGGAGAGCAGGCTCTTCTACTTGAACAAGCAACAATCAACAGAACCACTGACCATGTATGTACCATCTTACAATATAGAATCTGACTGGTGCCACCCAAAATGTTTTGGACCTGGGATACTGGGGCATGTGTGGTAGACATCATTGCTGTGTTATATGTGACTGGGAAACTGTTGACTTAGATGTTGGGTTTGACTGTCTTCAGTCACAGTTGTTGGGGAATTTATGTTGTTGATGGGGATTGTTGTCTGCAGATTGATTCTGTTATTGGTCAGGCCCAGGAAGCATTCAATGCTTTGAGATTTCAGCGGTCCACTTTTGGAGATATTTCAACAAAAATCAGTACTGTCGGCATGAAGCTTCCCTTGGTATGCAAAACCTTGCCACCAAAATTTGGTTTCTTCTGGTTGCTGTTCCCTCACAAACTGAATTGTTGCAATATGAGCAGAACTGCATGTCCAAATCTCTAGCCCAGTTGTACACAGCCTCTAATATGTGGTGTCCATGAACTAGCCACAGTTCATATAGCTTCAAGCTCTGGCCCAGTTGTACATGGCCTCTAATATGTGGTGTCCATGAACTAGCCACTGTTCATATAGCTTCAAGCTCTGTTTCTGTAGAGCAGTGTCCTATAGTTAGCAGTTGATTGGGCCCTCCATTTGAACAGTCCAACAGCTCTTTTGGTTACTTAGAAAGTGGTGAGTTAAAATCAACAAGAGTCTCAGATCAAAGTCCCTACATGTGCTGTGAAAAACCCAATGTTGTAGTCATCCCTTCTCTTGAGTGGAGGATGTTAAGGCATCCTGCATACCTGCTGCCTCTTGAGGGATGTGAATGGTCTGCTAAAATCATCAAAGTAGGATCAATATTTCTGGAAACAAAGAAACAACTGGGCTATAAAATGCACTGTGGTGAGGTGATGATGGTGGATAGGTGTTCTAAGTCAAACATAATATTATGCTGCAGGTGAATAGTGTGCTGAATGCCATTCGGCGGAGAAAGTCACGGGACACAGTCATCGTTGCTGGAGTGGCATCAATTTGTTCTATCTTGATTCTTCTCTACTGGCTTTCAAAGTGATATGGCCAGCACTTAAATCAAAACTGTCAAATTGAGGTCCATCATTCATTGAGGTGTATCACCACTTGGTTTTGAACTGAGAGAGTGACCACAATAGATGATTTCATGACCTTCAACAAATGGTTGTTAGTGCTCTTTCAGTTCTTGCAGGATGAACCTCTCTGGATTTGAGACAATTTACAAAAGGCCAGAAAATTTTCAGGTACTATACTTTTATTCTATATACCGGAATTGTTGGCATACGTCTCGTAAAGAAGTTCACACCCGGTGAAGTGCACCCGTTGCAAACTGTGCATAGTCATAGAGGGCTCATTTCAATATTGCTGTGATAGTTGCAGCTAAGGTGGATGTAAGATTGAATGGGTAAGAGGAAATCCAACTCTAGTGCAGGTGCAGCAAGCAATGAGGAATCCATTTATTGAATTATGGAGCTGTTGTCGTCCTCAGACAAAGTTCCATCAAGTAGTAGAGTTCCTTTTGCAGTTTAGTTCTTAGATATTAGAATTGAATTTAGTCATAAAGAAATGCATTTGTGATATGATGATGGTGATGATGCAAGGATATTGCCTTCCAACTTAGACATGCATATGGAAGAATAATAAGAACAGCACAAAAGCTTGGTGCTTAAGTTGGTGAAGCTCAGAAACTCCTCGATTCTTGTCTACAGGAAACAGCTTGTGAGGATAATCTTCATGTCTTTATGCATACAGGTTATTGTTCACTTACTCTGCCTTGTTATGTCAGAGATGATGTGTCCATGTTACTGGAGATTAGCAGATTTAAGGATCCTCACACATGGTGGGCTGTGTTAGGAAGGTTTAAACTCTTCAATCATTACTCTAAACATTTTGGCACTCTTTTAGAATCCTCAAAATGAGATGCAAACAATGGTTATTAATACTTCCATAATCAGTTTAAACAGTCTTTAGAAATTTCGGAATGACATGCAAACAAAGGTTTTATCTTCTCAATCATCACTCAAATTATTTGGGGATTCTTGGGAATCTTCAAAATGACACAAGACAAAGGATCATTAGTCATTCAGATAGATTTGTGCAATATAGACAGATTACACTTGCTGCAAGAACATGATGAAGTCGAGTTTTGAAAGAAAATTGCCACCAGTTTATCCTCAATGTTCACAAACACCCAATTGCAGATGTGACAACTTTCTGACAAGTCACAGATAGATTAAACCCAAGAGATAGACACAGACGGATTTCTAACAAGTCACAAATAGATTAAACCTGAGAGATAGACACAGACAGATTTGCATCGGCTAAAAAGATGTCAACTGGTGCAGTTGTGAAAGAAATCCTGAGTTTGTTTTTTGTCCTCAATCTTCAGCAACACCCAATTGCAGACTCTTTGTCTCACAAGTTCCTGATAGAGAAACTTTAGGTTTCTTTCAACACTCCACCAGTTTGATATGCCTTCAGCAGCTGCAAAATCTGTGTGTCTATCCGCTTGATCTCTCTCTCTCTCTGTCTCTCTCTCTCTGTGCAACTTGTGAGAAACATGAACAATCTGCAATGGAGGATTGCAAGAAACTTATGTTCACTTAGAAAAAACCAATTGATATTCTTACTGCAGATGCAAAGCTTTGAGTCTATCTGCCCAATCTCTTTGCAAGTTGTGAGAAAGATAAAACAATCTCCCATTTGGTATCACAAATTTTTTCGTCTCATATCACTCTCTCTTCAGTTTGGAATTCCAGTGCTTACATGCAATTTCTTTTCTCAAGATTGTTTGTCACCATTTTTGGTCTAAGGTAAGAGAGGGACAAAATTTTGAGAGAACACAGTCACACAATGCTCAATTTGTTTGCAACTAGTGAGAAACACAAAACAACCTGAAATTTGGGTATTGCATTATAACCTACTACATCCACTCAGAAAAAAGCCTCAGAAAGAAATAGATTTACAGCTGCTGAAAGAAGAATATTGAGTCCAGTTCTGAAAGAGTTCTGCAAAGCTTGTCCTCAATCTTCTTCAGCATCTCCCAATTTGCCGACTGTTTTGTGTCTTCTCACAAGTTGCAAAATAGATATTGAGCAGATAGATAGACACGCGGATTTGTTTGCAGGTGCTGCAAGAATTTCCTTAGTGGAGTCCTCACTCTTTAGCAACACCCAAGTGCAGACTGTTTTGTGTCTTTCTCAGAAGTTGCAGACAGATCCCAGATTGGGCACCCAGGGTTACCATTACAGATTGATTCTGCAAAGATTGGATTGCACATGTTAAGCTTTATAATAACCTTTGTGACTGAGGGACCTGCATTCGACATGGTTTGCAGATGCATTGCTGCTAATGAATTCTGTGGCACCATTTCAGATGGTGATGGTGTTGGTGGCTGAAAACACTTTGCTTCGTAACATCCACAAGGATCCGGCCTGTTTGTTTTCCTGGTGCATGAAACCTAGTCGCAATGGTGTTTTGGGTTTCAAGTTCCAAGCCAATTTGGTTAGTGCAGCACCCAAGTCCCAAACTGTTTTGGTGGTGGTGGTGGAGGAAAGGGTTCTAGAGGAAGTAGTAATAGTCAGGGGACAAACAAACAGGCACACAAACAAACTGAATTGACAGCCTAGGCTTGTTGTTGTTGGTGGTTACAGTCTTACAGTTATGAAGAATGAGCACAACGGAAGGGCAAATGGTTTTGTGAGGAAACAATATTTCTGTTCGTCCTCAAGCTTTACCTTGCAATGAATGACCCACCATAAAGAAAAGAAAAAGAAGCACAACAACAATAACTCTCAGGGGCTCTGGCTGGCGGTTGCACATGAGGCTTGCCCTTGTTGTTGTTGTTGCTCTTGGGACCCCTTCATATTCCCATCAACATCCTCCTCTTTTATGTCCTCTTCATCATCCCTGAAAAACTCATTTCCTTCCTTGCTCTTTGCTTGCTCCAGCAAGCTCTATGTGGCCCCCCTACCCTTTCTCATCATGCTTCAAACTTCCTAAAATAGGGTCAGTGAGACCTTGATTTCTGGTTTGGTACAAAGGGGAAGAAGAGCTGCTGCTGCTTCTGCTTTCATGAGGATCAAATCACTCAGGGAGCCGTTTGTCTTGCTATGGTCAATGCGTAAGTCTTGATGGGTAGAGGTGGAAGCTTGTGAATTTGTCTCTTCCTCATCCCATTTGAGAAGAAGGGACTTAGGGTTTGGTGTACAACAAACGATGTGTGCTCTGAAAGTCCCTTGATATGATATGCTGCAGGGAGTGGGTTATCCAGCCCTGAGAGGCCCTTGATACAGGAGATCTTGGAGTTGTTTGCAGTACCCATCTTTGGATCCATGTTGATTGGAAGGCTGCATCGATGAGAAGAGACAATCTCTGACTTGAAAGCAATCAACTTTTAGGGTTTACATCGCTTCAGAAAAAAAAAAGCTGAAGAGTGGAAATTTCCAGTTGCAGATGAGAAGAAAGATCCATGGATTTGAGGAAATTGCAGCAATGTTCATAAGATGCTTGGGCATGAGATGCTCTCCCAAGTAGACAATCGAATACTAAGGAAAAGAGAGTGCACATGAGGAATGGCGAGGGGCAGAGTGAGATGAGGATTTAAATGAACATGAGGTTGAAGGTTCTGAAATGACAGTCATTTGCCCATTCATGCCATAGTCATGTCAACAAAATTGGTGCAAAGGGTGATGAATTCTGGACAAGTACTTTCCAGCATGACAGTTGGGATGCAAAGAGAAATTATTGAGGCAAGATTGGCTCAAGTCAAGAAACAAAGGCGGCGGTGTATGACACAGAATTGTCTGTAGAGGAGCCATACAGAAATGGCATCATTGTGAGGATTTCCCCATCTGATTCCAGCTGTTGCTTTCAAAGATGCTTCTGCAATGAAGAGCTTGAGAGAGATGCTGCGCTATGGCTGCCCTGAGGAAAGCGAAGGTACCATGTCATACATATATGCAGCAGAAAACCTAAAAGTGCAATCAGAAGATATCATGTGTAGGTACAAAGTGCTCTGTTTTTTCTCCAGTAATTGTGATTCTTCATCAGCTGATAGATGCAAGTTTTCTTGACCACCAGGAGATCCAGTAGACCCCAATCAGCATGCTCGGCGATGGCCCATCAGCAGGCGCTACATGGAAGCAGGTGCTGAATTTTTCTCCCAGTAGTTAGGTCAATTCATTTTTCTTCAAAGCCACATGGAAGCTCTTTGGTGTGTGAATGGTTTTATTATGCAAACCCTGAAACCTGAAATGATCAATAAAAATGTCTTTTCTCTGGATTGCTTCTCAGAAGGATAATATTGTGGGGGCATGGATGCAAGCAGCATTACAGGATATCTGTGAATACAATGACATCACTGAAGAGCAGCTCGTGTCAGCACCTGAAACCATCACATCAATTGAAATGTTCCTCTACAATTTCCCACATATTTGCTGCATGTCCTTCTTCCCCAATCTAGTGTCACTCTCTCTTGTACAGCAAAACCTTCTCTCCATTGAAGGACTTCATCATTGTCCCCACCTTGAGCTTCTTCGCCTCAGTGATAACTGCATTCAAAGGTGAATGTTTCTCCATATGCACTTGTGCTGCTACACTTCATTTCAAAACTCTATATGCACTTGCGCTGCTACATTTCGTCTATTCTGACAATTGATTAAGGCTAAGTGGTGTACTAGTTTTTCATGTGCAGAATTGAAGGCTTAGGAAATTGCTTGAAGCTTAAGGAGCTTTTCTTGCATAGCAACCGAATTACACACATCAGCAATCTCTCCCACCTGACTGCACTTGAAGTTTTGTGGTTGTCGAACAATGAGATTCAGTGGGCTGAAGGCCTTGACAACCTCCCGTTGAAAGAACTGAGCTTAGCGCACAACCCCATCAGCCAGCTTGGTGAAATCCTCAACATGAAGGCAATCGAGTTTCTGAATGTTGCTGCAACGAACATTGGCTCTTTCAAGGTAATTTGATTATATAACTCAAGGTGGCATTTTTTCCCTTGAGAAAATGATGATTTCCGCAATGAGGCTTTTTACCTTTTTTGGTGGTCTGGAGTCTGGACCCACCCATTTGAGCGACAGTTTGACTAAGCCTCTGGAAGCATGGAGATGCAGGAGATTGGCAACCTGACAAGGTTGAAGAACTTGAAGGATCTCCGATTCTCTGACCCTCAGTGGGGTGACAGTCCTCTTGCACTGCTCCACAACTATCGGGTGTGTAAACTTCCACTCTTTAGAAAAATCTCCAGTCTCTTTCTTCATGCCTTACTTGCACAGAGAGAGAGTTTTCAGATCATGGAAGCCACACGTTTTTCACATCCAACTCTTGGCTTCCTTGTTGGGAGGTGGGTACACGTTTTGCCAGTGGGTCAGAACCAGCTCTCACAGCTGGGTGTGTGTGCAGACCTACATTCTGTTTAGGCTGCGCCAGCTTCAGTCTCTCGATACAGTGGATCTTACCGATGAGTGTAAGCAAGCTGCCAAGGCAATGTACACACGCAAGCGTGTATACTACAACATGTGCATCAAGTCCTTGCAACAGACTCGCAACAGTGGTGTCACATCCTCTTCCAAAGCTGACATGCGCCGAATCAAAGCCTTGCAAAAGTGAGGTTTGTTATGACTTTCATACACAACAGAGGTATTGCATTTCTTCTGTCAATGAGTTATGGAGCAAATTTGTGATGGGCACTAGGTATATTCTAGCATTAGACAACAGAGATATTCCATTTGTGTCTCCTTAGGTTGAAAGCAAATCAGTGACTGAATGCTTGGGCTGGTGGTGGTTCCTGATGACAGAGCCCTTGCAAAGCTGATGAAGAACCAAAAGGACTTGGAGAAGGAGATAGGTGAGGCTGTTGCTGCCGTCTTGGAGATGAACACCCCTGGAAGAGGAGGAGCTGTTGGATCTCAAAAGACAGATGAGTGGTGGGTACAGATAAAGAGCAGGTTGAGTGTAACTGAGCAGCAAGTACTGCATCTCACAAAGTGTCTGGATTGCTTGCAAGCTGACATGCAGCTTAGTAAGGCAAAAGAGCAAGCAGCTGTTGACTTGAACATCCACTGGCTCATGGTGGAGCTTGATACAGGTTGTCTTTCTTCATTGCCTTTTTGCCTTCTCTAGCTGAAAGCATCTGAAAGTTATTCTCCAAGATGAGAGGCAAAGCCTCTAAAAAAAAATCTCTGATGAAATTTGTGACATTTTGACTGATTGACACTTATATGTTCCCTTCATCTTTTTCCTTTTTCAAGGTCCACCATCTAAAGGAAGAGTAGGAGGAGCTGGGATATTCTGAGCAGGTGGTAACGTCAGGATGGAGGTTGGGAACTCAAAAGAGGTTTGGTTTAAGAGTTGTGTGGACTTGGTCATATCGAGGTTTTTCGCAACAGATTTTGGGCGTCTGAGTATCACGGGAATCCAGGTACTCAAGGTCACCCGTATCCACAACAGGTTCCTCCAGGATCGCTTTGAACGGATTCTTGATGCTCAGGTACTTCCCTCTCATCCTCAACAAACTATCTGATAGCTGTGAGACTAGCCAGTAGTGCAGTGATCTAGGTTCATAGACAATCTGATAGTGAAGGTGCAGGTATTGCAGATGCAGAAAGGAAGCAAGATGCATGTGGAGTATCTGCTCTATGGGGAGATGCTACAAGCTCCTGATGAGCTTCAGTGGATCATTGAAGAAGGTTTTCCTTTCGCACCTGAGCATGTTCCAAATGGTTCACAAGGACCTGTTGTCCTGTCCAATTCTGTTGGCCTGGCTGACATGTGCCGCCTTCAGGTATATCCATTTTTTTCAACCCTTGTATCCACTAACTTCATTTACATCTTGATGCAAAGATGCATGCCTGAAGAAACCTGCATCTCCTTATTGTGGTTGTTTATGTCATAGGCCATCGCTGAGCACTTGCAGGAGGCAAGCTGGAGAGGCAAGGCCACAGGGTGGCTATTGGTAGTGAAGACTTGTCTAGGCTCCTCTGTGCGGGACCTAAACTGCACTTTCACCAAGAACCCGTGTGTACCCTTTATCAAAAATGGGGAGATGCATCCCAATAGTAAGAATTGCATCCTTGCTCCTTCTTTTCTTCTTCTCTTCAGCCACACCAGAAGAAGAAGCTTACACACAAGCTCAGAAGCTCCTGTTTTACAACCTGTTGTCCTGATCCAGAATCTGCCTCTGCTGTGGGGTACAGCAGATGGAGAGAAAACCGTTCCAGCAAAAAAATCTTTATACCCAAATGCAGATTCAGTGTACAGGTCACATCCACTGGATCCACTGCAACGCTCGTGGTCGGTGTTTGATTCGTCCCTTGTGGTTCCTGAATATCTTGTTGAGTTTGAGTATGTCTTCAAAATGGAAGACCCATGTGGGGTGGATCCTGTGGCAGCATCCCTTCCCCTTCAAAGGGTTGCTACTGAGCTACCAAAGGTCCCAGGTCTGGTGAATGGGATTGAAGAAAGCAGTTTGGGGAGTGAGCGAGGAGCATCTTCCAGTGGTTGTCAACTTCCGGTGGCAGATGCAAAAGTGGTTCACCCTGGTGCAGATGTGCTTGATGCTCTTGCAGCAGCAGGGCCAGCTGCCTCACAGGCCACAGGACCTTTTGTCAGGCTCTTGTCCACTAATTACCTCCAAAAAAGAAATGGGCTGCAGGATTTCTCACATGTGTCCTACCTCAACCTTCATAACAGCAATCTCACAGGTATGGAAGTGCTCCAGGGCATAACAGGCCTCAAGATTCTGATTCTCTCCTTCAACAAGATATGCAAGATTACCGGTTTGGATGATTTTTGTGTGCTCGAACAACTGGACTTGAGCTACAATGCATTGTCTAGGATTGAAGGTTTGAGTGGTTTGAACAACTTGCTGACACTTGACCTTGCTGGAAATGAGATTTGGTGTCGGGATGACATTGGGCTACTGCAGCTGCAGGTATCATCACACACTTCCTTTTCTTTTTCCTCTATGGTCTAAACCAGCAGGTCATGATTTCTGGTTCTTCAAATCAAGTTACACATGAAGAAGCAAGCACTCAGTCCAGTTGCTTTTTGCCTTGTGGGTGTATGGCACAGGTCCCAGGGCTACTGAACCTCAACCTGCGAAGCAACCCATTGGTGGAAGAGTTGGGTTACCAGTCGCTCATCCTGCGTGCATTGCCCTTGATTACTCAGCTTGATTGCAACCCAATCACCACAGGTTAGTTAGTCTCTTGCATGAATTCAACTTCTCAGTAGCATAATCTACACCCCCTTGTTGTTGAAGTGTTATTTCCTTGTGCTATATTCTGCTGCTTTTAGTATTTTCTTGGAGGATAGGATAGTCACATTATGAGAAAGCTCATTTACAGCCTCTGCTGCTCCAGAGGACCACATAAGTGCAATTCAGAAGTTCTCAACATCTCCGGCAACTCTTTTCTCAAGCACCCATCTTTCAAATTGCAAGTCTCAGCCTCCATCTGCATCCGCTGTGTCTCTGCTGTTTGATGAGAGGGACCTTGATATAGCTGCTGGAAGTCTCAGTCCTAAACTGAGTGACGAGATTCCTGAAGGAAAAGTAGCTGCTGGGAAAGTGCCTGGGCTTTCAGGAAAGGATAAAGTAGCAGCAGTAAAGAGTGCAGCAGCAGCAGTGGGACTATCAAAACAGATGACTGATCCTTTTCGGCTGAGCCCTTATAGACTGAATCAGTTTACCAAGTTTCATAGAATAGACATGGCTTCCAAGAGGCGGCTAGTGCATTCCTCAAAGAATGAGCCTGTGTTGTACGAAGGGATTGAGGAGGTCCACTTGGAGTGGCGGAAGCTGAGGACCATGTACTGCTTTGACAGCTTGCCAAACCTACGCCGTTTATTCCTCTCTGGCAATGAAATTTCGATGATTGATGGCTTAGAGAATGCAACTATGCTGGAAGAACTCATCCTTGAAGATAATCTCATTAAGCAGGTGTGCAAAACCAGTAGTCAAAAAAACATCTAGATCTCGGTTGTTGGGTCCCCAGTCTCAACACCTGCATTGGAATGAATGCTGGATGAAAATCTCGAAACCATCAGCACTGTGTCATTCTTCTTCTTCTCTTCCCTTTCTTCATTGTTTTGTGCTTGGGGGTGTTGTTGCACAGGTTACAGGGCTAGAGAACTTGCACACTCTTTGGAGGCTGGACCTTGGCTGCAACCAGCTTACATCATGTTTAGATATGAGCTCTTTGGTGTCGATTGAACAGCTCTCCATTGATGGCAACCAGATTCCATCACTGAAAGTAATCTTTCCACAGCCCATTACCATACTTGTGTTCGGGCTGGCAAAAGCATCAAACCAATAACATTGTGGTAGGAATCATGTGTGGGGTTCATATCCTACGTGTGAATCATCTGAAGTGGGAACCTAGGGGCTTCTGAGTTATTCAGGGATGTGTTCTGAAGAAGAATTCTATGTGATGCCATTGTTTTATGAGAGAGCTTGCAGGGGTTGGAGGGGTTGCTGTGCTTGATGGAGCTGTATGCACAGAACAATCTCCTCTTAGACATGGCTGAAATCAACTATATTGGCAACTTGCCAAAGCTCATGGTGGTCAATTTGTCTGGAAATGCACTTTGTGGCACTCATGACTATCGTCTATACACCATCTACACTCTCCGAAAACTCAAGGTTTGGGTCCAAGACTGACTGACTGACTACCCTTTTCTTCCTGCAGTTGATCATGACAATAGACAATAGGATCTTAGTAAAAGGCAGATGAAGTGAGGGAAATGATGGTTTTTTTTCCCTTGGGTTTGTTGTTTGCTTGCTTAGGTCTTGGATGGCACCAATGTAGATAGCACTGAGCTCACAGAAGCTCGGAATAAGTACAAAGGCCGCCTTACACGTGATATGCTCAAAGACTGCATTGGGCACAAAGAGTTCAGCGTTGTCAAGGTGTGACAAGTTCACCCATGTGTTCCAACTTCCTGGATAACTATCTTCAGCTTTTGCATGGGAGATGATCCCTTGAAACCCAAAACTGCAGCATTTTTCTTCTCTGCTTGGTTTAAAACTCAGCATGGTTTGCACATGTCCAGTGAGTAAATGCAATGTATCCTAGGCTAGAGTGCAGTGAATCAGATGGGTTTTGACTCCTGATGAGAGGATGGATGGAATTCAGGCATTGGATTTGTCGGATCAGAGGATACGACATTGTGGAGATGTGTTTGAGAGCAGGGATCTGATGGGTTTGACAGAACTCAATCTCAATGACAATATGATCTCTTCTATCCAAACACTAAGGTTTGAGTTCCATAACTGCATCAATGCTGCTGCATCACTACTCAGGATGTGTTGTATACCTCCACTTTGCTCAAGTAGCCTTTTGTATCACCCAGTTGTCTCATGCTGAATCTGCATTGGTCAGGATCTTTCTCTTTGATGTAACTTTTCTAATCCTTCTTTGTTACTTGAGCTCGCTCTTCAAATGTCTACTGTTTGTTGCAGGTTCCTCACAAACTTGGTGACTTTGAGGCTTGACAACAACAGTTTTGAGAACGGGTCATTGTTGACAACCTCTTTAGCCATTTCTGCCACACATGCAACGTTGACTTCCATGGCTGAGGAAGAGAGGCAGGGAAATACAATTGATTCTGTGCCAAGCACATCTGAACGAGGATTAGAGTCACTTGAGGTTTGTGTATCACAATAAATCTGCCTTCTATCCTGAAGCACAAGACTGCAGTTGAAACTATGATTTATATGCTAGAGAAAATTTGGAATTTCTGAAGGAGGTGGGATAACAGGAAGGAACAGTTCTGGAAACAAAGCCATCCACAAACAAAAGTCTCAACCCTGCAATGTATTTTAGCATGCAAAAACAAAGCTCCCACATAAGTGAGAACTGTCAAATTGCAGGTTTTGCAGATGAGTGGCAACTCCATCAGCAGCATCATCTCCTTGCAACTTTCTTTTGCCTCCAAACTCAAGAATCTGTCTCTTCATAACAACAAAATCATTAGGGCAAGTACCCAGATTCAAATAGAAAAATCTGATGATTCTTTTGTCACTTTTGAAATGTCTGATGATCTTCAAAGCAGGCCATGGGGAGCTTGGAGAAAAGTAGGAGGATAATCTTGTACCTCTGTATGTGCAGGTGGATGGGTTGGAAGGACTAAGGAATCTTGAACAGCTGTACTTGAACCACAACAGTATCAAGGAGCTGGAGCCTTCGTCCTTTTCAGGCCTGCAAAAGTTGCAGATCCTGCACATGGGTGATAACGCTCTTAAAACGCTGGTGCATCTTGGGAGTCTACTTGCACTTGTTAGCTTGGACATGACATCAAACCTGCTTACTCCAAGTCGTCTTGGTGGCCTTTCCAGCATTGACAACCTATCTCCACTGCCGAATTTGGCCAAGCTTTGGCTGACCAACAACCCAGTACATTTTGTGTTGTCCCCCATATGTTTTCCAGCACATCAAATTTGTTAAAGAACTGATTCAAAAGGAAACACTTCAGAGGCTTTGTTTCTGTTTGTTTTCTTTGTCAATAAATCTTAGACAAGTTGGCTAGCTCATGTGTTTTGCTACCCATGGGTTGGGGAAGCAGATAAGCAGGCAAAACAACTACCGAATTGCAGTTATCAGTAGGCTGAAGCACCTTCGACAGCTTGATGGTCGTGATGTAACTGAGGTATTTTCATCCTGTTTCCTCCCCCAATTGCTAGAGCAGAAAAAATGTTACAATTTGCTGTCATACATGTACATACCAGTGTTGGACGGGTATATAGATGCCAACCTGGTTATACAATACTGGTATGAGTATTTGTATTGAAGAACATACCAAGTCGGGTATTCTGATCCGAGGCAATACCAGCCTTATACCAGTACCAGCCTGATAGGGGACCTGAGGTTATATCAGGCATATATACCTGCCTTACACCAATACAAAAATACCCAATCTTAGGCCCAGACTGGTATGTTCAAAAGTTGATACCAGTAAAAAAATTGTTGTCAACAAATTTCAACTGAGTTTTGCATACTGAATAACACACACCATTTGTGGGGATAATTCATCACTTTTTCAGGAAGAGCGACAGGAGGCAGAAGCATATCTGCTGGGGGGCAAGGAGCCAACCACACTTATGATGGATCCCAATGTATTGCTTGATAGCTTACCAAATTCGTTGATGCTAGGGGGTCAGACCAAGGTCCCGCTGAAAGTCACGTCATTGAATTTTGACAACTTATGCGCAGCTCAAACATCAACAACAACCTACACTACAATTGTTGCAAACGCTGGTGGGCTGCGTGGCCTGAATGGCTTCTTTAGCCATGCAAATCATGTGAGTGGAAACAGTGGCTACAACAACACTGGACAAAAGCAATTGGGCGAGCAATTTGTTGATGGCAACAAGCAAATGGCGCCTCTGCTCCAAAGGAAAGGCAACCGAGGGGAGAACAAAGTTTTGTTGCTGCCCATCCAAAATTTCTTGAAGAATATAAGCCCTGCCAAAGATGGCATCATGCACACAACTATGTGTGAGCTGCCATGCCCTAAGAAAAGCTCGCTTTGTTTGTCCTGAGCTTTTTGAGTTGACAAATGAGTTGGTACCCCACAAAGGCAAATATGTGCACGAAATAGATTTGTTTTTCACATTTTCATGCTGTTTTGCTCTTCTTTCTGATGGTGCAGTTGTCTCTTGTGGGATTTCAAGAGTTCAACATGCATTATATGTAGAATTCCTCACAATCACTGTAAAAATGCTTGAGCCAAAATTTGTGCCCCTAAAACCAAAAAAAATCACCTCCACACTTCAAAATGCTTCCAGCTAAACTTGTCAGCACAAGGGTTTAGGGTTTAAGGTTTGGGGTTTAGGGTTTAGGGTTTAGGTGAATTCTCGATATATATTGGGTAGAATTTATTTGCAACTTCTTGTGAACTCCACATCTTTTGTGCATCAAAACTTGCACAATTCATAACAACACAATCAATGAAACTCTTAATTATATGATCTAGTAAAGTGCTTGAATTTTCCATTGCACTTTTGCCCACCCCCATTTTTTTTTTCCCCTTTTCTCTTGTGTTCCCATCAGGTTCCCAATAAAAGATTCCAGCATGTTCTTCAAGTTCCCCTTGTGTTTCACAAGCTTTTGTTCCCAAATAGCATCACACTTTGTGCCATATCCTTTGCCCAAAAAATTCTACCCCAATTGTAGCCTATATTTAGCTAGACCAAAGAGAGAAAGCTACAAAAAACCTAACTTATTCAGTAAATAAATAAACAAAACATAAAAAAATAAAATTACTTTAGGAAGGTTCATAATGTAATGGATTTTTAAATTTTTAATTTATTTATTAATTTATTTATTTATGGCTAATGGGCTAATTCTAAAAGGCTCATCACCCAAAAAAAAATTTCACTGTAAAAGAAATTAGTGAAAATTGAGTTGGAAATTGGCAAACAAAACAGAAGATGAAAAACAAGAGGAACTGTGATTGTGATAATGAAGAAAAACAGTGCTACCACTGATTTATTGATCTATTTATAAACACAAAATTTCGAGTGATTATCTATGTCCAGGAGGTATAGCTCAGTGGTAGAGCAATCGGCTGCAGTCCGATAGGTCACCGGTTCAACCCCGGTTGCCTCCTCCTTCGTTTTTTAATTAATTATTAAACATTCTCCCTAAGTTCTTAATTTTTAATATTAAAATTATTATTATTATTTTCCACTATCTTATTTTCACCTAAAAATTTTAATAAAATTTGAAAAATTAGATTTTTATTTATTTATTTATTTATTTTTGTGTGGTAGTGTAAGAACTGCCCAACCCTGGTTTTTTTTTTGGCTCGTTCCAAACCCGTGTCAGTAATCCGGGTGGTTCTTTTTAATTTCATAACTGTCGTTTTCAAAAATCAGATAATCTCAAAATATTTTTTTTATTATCAATATCTAATGAAAGAACAACCGCCCCAAAACAAATCGCGGTTCTTTGCCCGTCCTTTCACGAGAACCTCCGGTTCTTTGAGTTTTTTTTTGTGGGGTGAAATAACAGGAACAGGTGGTTCTTTGATTCCCGAATTTTTCTAAAAACCTGGAATCGATGGTTCTTTGAATTTTATGCCTTTCTTAAGTAGGTGTAAGATCATAGGCATAAGATCCTTCCTACTCCTTGAGAGTAGGCATAGTATCTCTCCTCTCTTTTGTAAGGAGAGATACTCAAGGACTCCTCGTATAAGGGGTGCTATTGTCACTTTAGATTTTAGTCGTGTTCACATTGAGTGGTTCTTGATGGCACACACGGGTATGTTATGTTCTCCCTTCACGGGTATGTTCTCCCTTCTTGAGCAAATTTTCCTTGGGTATGTTCTCTCTTTTAAAAAAATTAAAATCAAAATTTATTTTTCAAATTTTGTGGGGTTAGGACATAACTGTCTAAATAATGGCAAATTTAGTTCTTTTTTTCTCAAAAATAATTGCGACTAAGGTACATTTCTTCCCCAAGAAAATCCTCATTTTTGTAGCATTTTGCATTGCCTTTTATTTTTGTCCCCAAGTGCCAAATTTGGCCCCCCAAAAACAATTTTTTGATAGTTGGCTTCTGTATTATGAATGGTCATTTTGTTCATTAATTTTTTTTTTAAAAATTCATATGTAATTTGACATACTATGTTATATTTTCCCCATTTTCTTTATTTTGAAAACTAGATATATTTTCTTATCTAAAACAAAAAATTCTAACTGCAATTAAAATCCTAATTAAAATTTCATCAATTTGGTACATTTATTCATCATCCCTTGCACTCACTCAAAGCTGGAGCTCACAAAACTTCATATATGTAATTTAGAGATCAAATAAAACTTTAATACCAAAATGTTTAAAATATAATATGAAATTTCAATATGTCAAAAAAAACAACAATAGCACAGTAAAAAAAATTGGAAAAAAATGTTTTAATTAAATGAGAAATAATAATAATAGTAATTATTATTATTATTATTATTTCTAATTCAGAATTTCAATAACTGATGATTAATTGCCACAAGTAGAAAAATTGACATTAGTAAGAGCATGGTAATAAGGTTATATTTTGTAGTGGTACCCGATGGGTATGACCTGACACATCAAATATTGGATCTAATCAAAGCAATGTTTTCTTTTTCAATTTTGTGATGTAGCCAAACTAGTGATCAACAATAAATATTATTTAGCTTACCAAATTTGGCTATAGACCAAATATGAAAATGAAAAGTTTTAAGAGTCCAAGTTTAAAACTTTGCTACTTTGCTAGAACTTTTGTAAAAAATTTGGCAAATGAGGGTCATTCTTTTAACAAAAATCATTTTCTAAGTGTTAGAATCATATTTTTCTCAAGTGAAAACCTATCAAAATTTGCCTAAAAGAATCACCAAATGAAAGGTATATTAGTATGACATTGTTTCACAAACACAAATAGGCATAATTCTATTAACATTTTACTTACAAATTATTTTGCCTAAATTGTCCTTACAACTTCACACTTTGAACAACTATTAACTCCAAAGCCTTTTGCAATATATGAATGATCTAAGTATCTTTAAGAAAAAAATGTCATAACAAGGTTTTTTTGTGCCAAGTCCCCTATTAAATATTTCAAAAAACTTGGTAATTTACACAATCCTAACTTATGTGTGATAGGTTTTTTATTGTGATGTTGTAGGGCTTTTAACATGAAAGTGAAATTGAATTTGTATTTTGTGACATTTTTGTACAATGCTTATTTGGGCTACCATCAACAAGAATTATAGATCCATATTTGACAATCATCACACAAATGGTTTTCCACCATAATATCATTGGTGGGAATGGTAGTTTAACAATGGTAATAATATGATTGATATTCCTCAACTTAAAATTTCAAATGTTATATGACTTATGTTAAATTGTATTTTTATTAAGCCTTTTTTTTCAAACACAAAATGTGACACATTTAATAACATCATTATATACAACTTTACTCAAATTATATTATGTTTTTCCATGTCAAACATCCATTTCCACATTATATATTAAATGTTAAAATAACTTACACCAATAAAAGATGTTTTTCCATGTCATCCTCCAATATTGTAAAACTCAACTCTACACTAGGTGGAGTTTCATTCTCTTGTTCTTGAACAATTTTTATCGCATTGGATTCAAAAGGCTTGAAGCTTTGTTCAATTGATGTTGTCGTTGGATTTGCATTGTCGTTGGCTTCAAGCTGACTTTCATGTACATTGATGGCCATTACTTTTTTCATTGTTGTTGAGTTCAAATTGTTTGGATCAACATCTGCAATTTCATGAAACATCGCACCTAATATTTTAGTTGAGAAAATTATTGCAATTCAAACAATGTGTAAATGTATTTGCACAAAATCAAATTTAGCATGATTCCAAAGCCAAATAATGAGAAAGTTTTGGAAAAAAAACTTACTAGAGGATCCAAGCCAAAGGATGACAAAGCAAATGAAGATAATGAAAGGGATAATATGTATGTAGTGCATACATCGAGCTGCCCAAATCACCTTCTTGTTCTCTTTCAATTCAGACTCTATATACATTCGAGGATCTACTTCCAAAATGATCATGCTTGAACTCTTCAAGTGTTCATGTGATAATGGTGATCTTATAGAAGGAATCATTGTTGAAAGTATATCCTTGTTTGTCAAATTGAAATGCACACTATGTGTACGTTGCAACATATTGTGAGTTGTCCAATGTTGTTGTTGGTTGAAGGAATCAATGTTATTTACAACACAAGCAAACCTTTTCGATATGTTTTGACCTCATTACAATTCTATGTATTACCCAACTACAAACCTAAAGATTGTTATTGGAAGGAATTAGTTTAAGGCTTACACAATGTATGTCTTCACTACTTCTTGAAGTCCATTGACAATTAGACTTGAACTCCCATAAATTGACAAGCCTCAGAACAAAAATTCTAAGTCCTTCAATCAACTAAAAGAACCACAAGAACAAGAGGGAACAATCTTTTGAATGTCTTAAATATGAAAGAACAATTGAATCATCACTTAGCTATAAAGACATTTTACAAATATAAAATTTGATATGATGAATTTGACTAACTAGCAAGGGCTTTCAATACTTCATGGACCACACTTTCATTGACATGTTCCATTTTAGTGAAGCACTTCAATAAGTGACTCCCTTCTAGCATCCTAGAAATGTATCAACAAAATTAGCAAGGATGACAATGATGAACATTTCTAGTGTCAAATGTCTTCTTCAAATATGAATAGATTGCAACATGGAAAAAGTGAGCAATCACTTGCAAATATAATGAACACGTAAGTCACACAACATGTCGATCACAACACGATTGCCCATGTTACACAACATGGAAAAAGTGAGCAATCAATTGAAAATATAATGAAGATGTAAATCATAACATGTTCGCAAGTCTACCAAACATTGAAAAAGTAAAATTTAATTAGTTGGAACTGTAGTTCGTGCAAAGGATGCCATAGCAAAGACACAGAAAACACTATAATACTTGAAGGTATCCAATTGTTCTCACTTCCAAAGACATGGGGTGTATCCATGTTGCCCAAAACAAAGAAAACAATATAAAACCTATTCTCTGACATTGGCAACAATGACAATCATGGCACACTCCCCTAAATTTGCACCCACTAAAGTTCTATTCATCACTAGAAACTTCTTTTTTTTTGTATAATTTTAATGCTTAAAAACTTTCCATATGTTTCTTATAATTTTGTTCTTCAAGGCAAACTAACTAATGTTGTCTAACTCTGGAGTTTTGATTAACATTTCAACCAAGCTTTTATGTTGTTTTTGCAGGGTGTAAAATCCAAACCTTAAAACCCTTGTGTACCTGTGAGTGAAAGAAACGAATTTCAATCAAGTCTCCCCTTCTTTGTAGCGTGTCCAGTTTTCTTTGCCAATTGCTCCGCAAAATCTGTAAGGAGTTTTTGAAGTTTTCTGTAATGACATCTGCCATTTTGTGAGCAAGCAAATGGAGAGATTTTCAGTCCTCGTCTCTGGTTGGTTATTCCCTGTACCCCAAACCCTAAACCCCACATCTTTCTCTGATATCCCTCCTCAAATTGGGTTTTTTCGCACGTTTGTGAGTTGATTTGGATGATGAGGATGAAACAGAGGAAGGAGTGGAGGTGTAAAAGGAAGAAGACAATGTAAGGATCCCCAGTTCTTCAAACTGTCTGAAGGGGAACCCTTCCAGATGCAGAAGATTCATACCTAAAATTAGGTCAGTTTTTTACGTAGGGGAAGGCTTAGGGCCAGCAGGCATTCATTTGTTTTCAGGCACAGGGAACTATGGCTACCTCACTCGCCCTAGAAGCTATCTGTCTCACCCTAAGAGCTCATCTCGGGTGCCTTCTCCAGTACATTATCACACCATAGTCGGGTATGAAGGTGCCCATTCTCTACTACATCATCACCCTTTGTGGCCAATTGCTATTGAATCCTCTACAGAAATTTGGTTGTGCATGTGTGCCTTCCCCAACAACATCAATCCTAGGTGATTAATTAAGTGGTAGCTAAAGCTCGAGACTACGGGCTTTACTAAAATAAGGGCCCCACACTCAGCTCTGCCTCACAGCAGCTCTACCCAAAAGAGCTCTACCCATACTCCAACATTTGAGCCTCTAGCAATGTTTATCAAATCCAACATACTGTACTTACGTTTCCCTAAATCCTAAATCCATCAACATATAATAGTGAAAGACTACTGTACCCAATCACTCACAATCAGCAGAAACTCTTACTAGTCATAAGTCATAAGCCCGGGCTTCTTGAGATGGCTTCAAACACCCCACATCCATCTTCTCATTCAAATCCATACAGAAACAATGGTGGGCATCTCTTTCTGGATACCTTTGGGTGATTCCCTGATGAGATAGGCATTCCATTTTCACATGACTCAACAGTAACGATGATGTCCTCCATATGATAGCAGGAAACAAATTCCACAAAATGGGACTCCTCGAGTAGGTGGGTGGGTAAGAACGAAGAACAAAAATCAACCAAGAACATCACCAAAATCAAGGAATAATACAGTTGCAAGGCATTGAAGAAGGTAAAATTAGAGCTGAAAAGTGCACACAGACCATGCAAAGCATGCAAAAGGGGGGAAAAACAAATTATAGACACCAAATAATACCAAAGAAAGAGAAAAAAAAAACCATGAATGGATAATAGCAAATGTACTCCTCCAATGGGCAGGACCACCTGGCCTGTAAGAGTCACTTCACCAGTCATTGCCACATCCTTGTCCAGGCCAAGCTGAGCACATAACAACACCAATGGGGGTTTGCTAATACTAAAGATGATCACTCTGAAACACAGGGGGTTGCCAATGTAGTCTGAAAGGTTAGAATCATTAACCACCACCTTCTCTTGGGCTGTAGGTGCATTCTCTCTCACAGCATCTCCCAGTTCCTGCACCCAAGTCATTAACAGCAAAAACTCAAAGAGTCAATGCAATATCTCATCACTTGAGGAGTCCAACTGCATCATGAAAGCCTCCCAAAGGATTGACCTCATTCACAATCAACTAAAGTCCAAGAGTGAACAAGAGATTTCACGGCAAAAGTACTGAAACACTTCAACATGCAAATTGGGATTCACAATTAAAGAGGTCAATATCATCTCCTGAACTTGACAAAGCTGACAGCATCTGCTCAGGCTTAATTCCTAAGCCTTCATGAGCAGACTTTTTCCCAAGTAATCACAGGCAATGTGTATCTTCTCATCTGTGATGTAACCTACCAGATGGGGAATGTCTTATGCAACCATCCATATGGTATGACTCCCAAAGTCTTTTGCTTTTCAGACTAATGCATCAACTAATAATGCCTGCAATACATTAGAACAGAATATAGGGTTTTTCAAGAAATGCAGGTTGTACATTACCTTGTCATTCTCATCAATCAGAACCAGTGGATTGGGCAGTGACAGTGACTTTCTTTGAGACATGGCACCATCTTCCCAGGCATAGCACCCCACATATGTCCAGCAATGACCCTGCCAAGCACAACCCTTAGTACACACCTTTCTCCACAAGACTGACCAAAATGGGCATCCTACATGCATACAATTTGCCTAAGGCATGGGTCCTTTACACAGGAACCGAAGGAAAAAAATAGTTTCACTAAATAGCAGACCTTGAGCTGTTCCCAAACATCTTCCCAACAGCAATAAAAACTCAAAGAATCTGCTCTTTTACATTCTGAAAGCCATAATGCTCACAATCCAGGATCTGTTGTGCTTGGTAGAGAGATATCAAAATTTTGCTCACTGCAGAACACAACCAGAATCAGGGAAACAAACACCAAGGTCAGCCTGTTCCAGAAGGATGACCCACAAGTGGCGTTTTGAGCAATGAGCATTGGAGGTTACGGGTTACCACAGGAGTTTCTTTTACCAAAAAGAGTTCAAATGCAAACTATAAGGCAGAAAGATGGCCACTCCATAGCCATTATGATGTCCTCCTCATCCCAGAGATAGAGAAATGCCACATGTCATCCCACTACCATCCACATACCTTTTTCAACATGCCCACAACCACAAGACCAGGGTTAGTCTTATTATTCCTAGTTCCAAATCAATTGACAACTACCCCAAAAAACCTGACAAACTTTGCCAACCCTAAATCAATTGGCAACTCCCCCAAAAACTCTGCCAACTTTTTTCTGAAAGTTCTGCATCATCCTACAGAAACAATGAGGTGATTCTGCCATGACATCATGCAGAAAGTGAGAATCCAAAAAGTTGCTCTGAAGAAATTCAAGTCTTAAGGGATTGCAAAAAAGGTGGCAGCAATCTTGTTGCAACAGAAACGTGCCAACAAACCATAAACACTTAACAGGAATATACCCTGTTTTTGAGAACACGACTCACACCTCTGATCCACAAGTAGATTAGGGTTCGAGAACGGAAGAAACGCCTGACGATTGGAAGCACCACCGACTGAATGCAGCAGAATCAGAGCCAAACCCAATAGAGATCAGATGATTCTGCGACAACCCATCTTCTGCGATTGCGCAATTGGGAGTTGGACCATGATTGTGTCGAGAAGAATAGATTAGGATTTCGAGAAAAAACAGACAGAAAAGAACCCAAAGAGCTACCTATGTGCGAAAGGAAAGCAGACAGCAGCAACAGCCGGGGTTATGAAGAAGATTGACTACTACAAGGTGCTGGGGATTGCCAAGGACGCAAATATCAGTGACGTGAAACAAGCGTTCAGAAAGCTAGCGTTACAGTTCCATCCGGACAGACATGTTGGTAACAATTCCTCCTCTTCTTTCAGAGAAGCAGCTGGTCATAGATTCAAGGAAGTTTCAGAGGCTTATGAAGTGCTGGGAGATGAAGTGAAGAGAGCTGCTTACGATAGAGCACACTACCATCACCATCACCACCATCATCCTGCTGGTTACGATAGATCTGAAGGGCCTCCGAAGAGGCGGTATTACAGGCGTACGCAAGAAGGGTATACCACATATGGGAGAGCCACTGAATCATCAAGCACTTTCTATGGGGAGAGGAACAACACTGGTGGTGTTCGTTGGAATTCCGAACTTTCTGGACCTGAACGGAGAGAGAGGATTTTCAATGCAATTTTTCTAGGGTAAGGGTTTTCAATGCAATTTTTTCTAGGTCACATCATCCCTGCTCTTTCTTGCACCGTGCTCCTCGTTGCCGCACTTGCTTCTTTTGTCTTGGGGTTCTCGGATTGCCATTGAATTGCTTGCTATTGATTTGTATCTGTGGTTTTACACAAGAATTGGAATTTTGGTGGTGTTGTGAAAGAAGTGTTGTTTCAGAGTTGAATCTGAGGTTTAGGGTTTTGCAGGGTGGCGGTGCCGTTATTCTTGTTTGCAGATCACATAGCAGAATCCATATGGCCAACCAAAAAATATGTGGGGGTATGTATGTGTCATGGCTCTGTCTGTCTGTCTGTCTGTGCACTACGCATGCTCTCAATTTTGCCTATATTCACATGCAGATCATAACTTGATTTTGTGTCTTTCTATTCTTCACATGCAAATGAATCATTGAAGATTTTGAGCTAAAATTATTATTCGTGCTTTCTTCACATGCTAGACTTCTTATTGACACTTGAATGTGGTGTGCGGTGTTTTTTTCCTGATGTATGTAGATTGATTTAGACACCCATGAAAAGGCTCCTCCTCAATGCTCAAGGAAGAACGTCAAACAAGCACAAAGACACACCAATGATAAACCAGCTCCTGCTATTGTTGTTTCTGTTCCACGTGACAATGGCAGTCATAGATCTATGATCGGAAATAGCAGCAGCAGCCTCAACTATGCATATATGGCCGGCACTGCCTTTGGGAAGAAGCTGGAATCAGTCGAGGAAGTGGCACTCCAAAAGATGCCTCCTAATGGCAGACCCCCTTCTTATAATCATGGCCTATTGGATTTGCGGTCGCTCTTGATGCTTGAGGGTAGGCTTAGTGATTTGAAGCTTAGCGAGCTTCACAAATGGCTCGGACACAGAACTTGGATTGGGGTTGAGAGGAAAAGATTATTAGGCATAGAGTAGAAAGCAAGCTATTATGTTCATCACTTCCACAGATCGTGTGAGTGATACTCACCTCTCAATCCTGAGAGGATCAGAACTGACTCTCCAAAATGAGTTCTGTTCTGTTCTTCTCATGGTGGTATTGCAGGTTTTCATTCTTAGGGGTCACCCTTACTGCTAAATCAAGAAAATCTATATCCTTTATTGAGGGTTACACAGACCTTGCAAATTTGCTTCAAGGTTTCACTTTGCAAGATTGTTCAAATGCATGCATGCTTGCATTTTCTGTTGCTGTGTTTCAGTTGCTTGACCATGTGCAATCTGTTGTTGTCATTATCGTTGTTATTCTTTGTGGTTGTATTTTTTTTTTCCCAGGTTTAATTCAAAGTTGATCTGCTTTCAATTTTGTGGCTTCAAAGTCAATCTCCGGTTTGCCTTATACTCCTCATCAGCCCTTGTGTTCAGTTGTTTTTTTCCTGCCAGGTTCCTGATCCTCAGTCCAGTTGCTGGAGCTGGTGACAAATTAGTGACCTACTTGGTTCTGATCTTCACAGTTTCATCGCAGTCTTCTTAATCTCAGGTCTAGCAGCATCGGAAATCAAGTCCTAGCTAAAGGACAGATCCATGCTGCTCTATGTCTCTGAAACTTTTGTCTTCCACAAGACTAACTGGACCAAGAGTACTAAGCAAGCACAGGGCAACCTTTGTCGCTGTGGCTTCTTTTTCAACTAATGAAACAGTGAACAGACAAGGAAGAGCTTCAGATTGGAGGGAAATTCCAGGCAATGGCATGTATTGAAACCCCAACAATTTCACTGGTGAGACCAGGAAATACTCAATTCCCGACGTGATTGATTGAGGGAGATGGAAGAGAGATGGAGAAAGGTTTCTCTGAGATCAAGCAGAGTTTCTCCAAGGAAATCTGATGACCCATTTTTTCAATTAACCGTCTACAAGGGACGAGACTATCAAATGGGTCCACTGTGAAGAGGTCGGTGGTCAAAGTGCAGGCAGGGCAGCACCAAAAATTCTTGTGAGTTCTTTTACTACTAAGGGGAGAGGAGGATTGCATGTTTTCCTCGTGCAAATGTAGCCTTTGTTGCAATCCTGCAAGTGTGCTGAGCATGAACCTCACACACATAAAGAGTGCTTCTTCACTTACAAGCATGCACACATTTCATGTGTGTAGAGCTATAGTTCATATGTTTAGACCACTTCTTTGGATAAACTGAAATTTAGGGTTTGTCTTAGGTGTCACAAGTTAAGCATCCTGATTTTCAACAATGTATTATTTTCTATGCATCCGGAGAACTAATGGGTAAGCCCAAAATGGGTAAGCATCTTGATTTCCAACAAGTATGATTTTCCTTGCATGGGGAGAAGAACGTTGTATAAGCCCAACATGTTATAAGCAAACATATAGCAACGAACATCTTATTGCATATTGAAAATTTTTGGAGATATTTGTTTTTCTAGCATAAATTTGAGTAATTTTGGTATCTTTGAAAAAGTTTTGCCAAATTTTTATATATCACAAAATTAAAATTGAATTACTTTAATTTTAAAAGTTGGTACCTATGTGTGGAGGTTGGAAGGGGGGAATATGGTAGTGTGTGTAGCTATAGGCTTTCAAAAGGAGTGAAAGAAGAGGGAGGGAGGTAGGTCTTAAAAGGGTGAGAGAGTTGGGTAGGCTACTAATAAGAGACATAAATAATGGGGTTAAGTTTGTAGGAAAGTCTATACTCTATATGATGACTTGATCAAACACACAAACACCAACAATTTTATTATATGATTGACATGCAAAGTGTATGTGTGTCTTTATGAGATACACATATAAAATTTGTAGACATATTATTGTTATTATTAAATATTATTATTATTATTATTATTATCAATAATTTTTATTTTATTTTTTTCCTCCTTTTCCCAATCCCAAAACTTGTTAAGATAACTTGCATTGTAAAGGCATGGTGTCAAGAAGAGGGAGGTTTTTTTGGACTTTAGGCTTCACAATCTTAAGGGACAAAGGTTTTTGGACCCATGTTGTGTGGTTCTTTGATTTTTGTTTTTTCTTTTGAGAACTACCCATGGAGGGTATATACATATACCCTACCCGTATCCACCAGGTCCAAGTTCCAAAAAAGAGAGACACACCCCAACACTAGTTTGGGCAACCTAAAGATTTTGGACATTTTGAAAAATAAAGGTTTTCTTTAAAATTTAAGAGGGGAAAAAAAAGAAAATAATATTAATAAATAAATAATAATTTTCTTTTTAAAAAACTACCCACCACCCTCACACATTCCTACTAAATACAACTACCTTCTTGATGAGAAATGATTAAAAAATGGAAGTTCAATAACTCCCATGTGATTATTATTTTTCTCTATACCTATTACCATGGAGAATTTGAGTACAATATAATTTTATTCATAGGTGGGTAGATTATTGTGATTTTTGCAATATATTTCTATTAATAAAACATGCTCAAAGAAGAACAAAGGTGTAGTATGTACATTATTTTTGGCTCATAATAATTATATAAGTACCTAGTGTGCATGCATCATGATTCATGGAGAGATCTAAGGAGCACTTTGGGGGGTGTTTTGTGGGTAAAGTAATTAGCCTACTATTCCCAACATCAAACCAAACATTGGTTCATGGGGGAGAGGGATTTGAGCAACAATTTGTGGGGGGGCGGGGGGGGGGGTGGATGAAAAAGGGGGTTGGTAAA